>Ga0307408_100000228_pt1 | contig 59351 bp, 47 predicted proteins | sample 322Cmetagenome_FD_202116 | JGI IMG/M metagenome (GOLD analysis project Ga0307408, IMG submission 202116) | Maize rhizosphere microbial communities from greenhouse at UC Davis, California, United States - 322HYB-C-3 | ecosystem: Host-associated > Plants > Roots > Rhizosphere > Soil | place... | reverse complement strand
TGAATATTATTGACTGGAATTTTGATTGGAACAATCGTTACAATGTATGGAGTGGCCTTATTGGAGGCTTCTTTTTGCAGTTATCCTATTTTGGTACAGACCAGTCGCAGGTTGGCCGTTATTTAACGGGAAGTACAGTAAGCCACAGCCGGCTGGGCTTGATTATGAATGCACTGATTAAAGTGCCGATGCAATTTTTAATCCTGTTGATTGGCGTGTTAGTGTTTAACTTTTATCAGTTTCATAAAGCCCCGATTTTTTTTGACAGGTACGAAGTTGACAGGTTAAAGGAATCAGGCTATGCTTCAGAATTTAAAACATTGGAAAGCGAATATTCTGCAAATTTCAGTGAACGAAAATTGTGGGTGGAACGCCTGGCGCACGATGAGGATAATATTCAATTGCGGATGAAGGTTAAGGAGGCTGATGAAAAGATCAAGGCTAACCGTACGCAGGTACAGCAGCTCATTGAAAAAAACGATCCTGAAGCAAATGTGAATGATACTAATTACGTGTTTCTATCATTCGTAACCAGTTATCTGCCAAAAGGCTTGGTGGGCTTGTTAATTGCGATAATCTTTCTGGCAAGTATGGGCTCGGTTGCCAGTGCGTTTAATTCTCTTGCTGCAACAACCTGCGTAGATATTTATAAGCGGCTTATTGATGGTAATGCAACGCAGGAAAAATATTTGAAATTTTCGAGGTGGAGCACCATTACCTGGGGAGTGGTAAGTATTGGAATGGCCTTGTATGCTGGTAAAATGGGCAACCTGATAGAGGCGGTGAATATTTTAGGTTCCTTGTTTTATGGAACCATTCTGGGGATTTTTGTGGTGGCTTTTTACTTTAAGAAAATAAGGGGGGAAGCCGTATTCATTGCCGCTATAAGTGCCGAAATATTGGTTTGTTTTGCTTATTACTTTGACCTGTTGGCTTACTTATGGCTTAACGTTCTGGGCTGTTTGCTTGTAATAACTATTGGATGGGTGGTTGAAACATTTAGGCCTTCAAAATTGCTGGTGCCTGAAGGATAATCAGGCACCAGCAATGAAATTATTTGCCAGCTTCGGCTATTAATTTTTTGTTCAAGGCTACGTAGTCTGGGTTTTGTTGGGCTTCTGCTTTTTGCATAGAGCTTTGTGCAGTTGTAATAGCACCTTTTTTATCACCAAGTTTTAGTTGGATTTTAGCTTTAAGGTGCTCAATCCAGTAGGCATTTGGCTGAGCCTTTGCAGCCTCATTTACCCAGGTTAGGGCTTTATTAAGATCTTTTCCCGCTTCGTAGTAATATGCTGCTGCCTGAAAATATGGTTTCTTTTCGCCAGCCATAGCAGCATCAATCGAAGCCATTATTTTGCTATCAATTTCGGTCTTTACCGTAAAAGAAACAGCAACATCTGCCCAAACAAGGCTAACATCCATAGAATTGGGTTTCTGGTTACCAAACATAATGGTAAATGTTTCTACCATGAACGGGAATTTTTCTGGCTTTGCTTTAAACCTAACTACATCTTCAGCCTCTTTGTAGCCAATTGAGCCCCACCAGGTAAGGTTTTTGCTCAATATAAAGGTCCACTCATTTTTTTCCGGAATGGTGTATAAGGCATATTCGCCAGCTGGAACAACTTGTCCATTTAGAGTAACACTTTCTCCAAATTTAATTTTTGTAGAGGCGTTTGCTCCGGTTCTCCAAACTTGGCCGTAAGGAACCAGGTCTCCGAAAATCTTTCTACCCTTAGCGCTTGGCCTTGAGTAGCTTACCGAGATGTTAGAGAGCGAAAAATCTTGCGAAATTGTTTGGGTAGGACTCGGCTGAGGTAGCTTGACATCCTGTGCAACAGCAACAGAATTACTTCCAAACGCAATAAAGGCGGCAAGAGCGCCCAACTTTAACATAGTTCTCATATTTGTTTTGTTAGGTGGTTTTCTAGGATTTGTATTTATAGATAGCAAGGTAAAATTACAAACTTATTTTTCTTCAGAATAAAATTTTTATCGATCGGGTGTTATTTTAGGAAGTTTGCATTATCAGTTAAGAGCTGCAAGACAGCATAGAACAACCTGCTTTTTGGCTCGCCCAGTCAGGGCGCTTAGCGAAGAATTCGTCAAAGTTATTGGAATAGGGAGACTTTAGGGCTTGGTTCAGTTTGTTGAAGAGTTCGCTGTTGCCTTTTTCTAATTCCTCGATCGCCTGATGTAAAAGATAGTTTCTTAGAATAAAACGCGGATTGGCGGTTTTCATCTTTTTCAATCCTTCTTCGCGAGAGCAGGTGTTTTTGTTTAAACGTTCAATATATGCCTTGATTAAGGTGAATAAAGATTCCGTTTCGCCAGGAGAGAGGCTTTTATAAAAGCTTTCATTGAAGTGTGTAGATACTTCTTCTGCCGAGTTGATATCTAAAGGCAAGCTCGTTAACAATTGAAAAAAGATCGTGTAATCCGGCTTAATTAACTGAAGACAATTCTCGAATAGGGAAAATAGCTCTTCATCGCCCGGTTTGGGCATATCAAGACCGAGCTTGTTGGACATCATGGCAAAGTATTTTTCATAGTAAATATCCCCATAAGCTTCCAGGGCTTGCACCAACTCTTTTGTGTCATCAAACAGGGGCACAAGCGCATTGGCTAGTCGGCCTAAATTCCAATAAGAGATGGAAGCCTGGTTGCCAAAAGCATACCTTCTGCCTGGCAAATCGGTAGTGTTTGGCGTAAATGCCTGATCGTAATCGTCTAAAAATGAATAAGGGCCGTAATCAATGGTTAGGCCTAGAATTGACATGTTGTCGGTGTTCATTACGCCATGCACAAAGCCCACCCTGATCCAGTTTACAATCATTGCAGCTGTTCGGTCAGCAATTTCTTTAAACCAGTCGATTATTTTATTCTCGCCTGTAATATGTGGGTAATACCTTTCAATAACCCAGTCGGTTAATTTTTTGAGGTTGGCAATATCTTCTCTTGCTGCAAGCATTTCAAAGTTCCCGAACCTTAAAAAGCTGGGGGCTACACGCATAACAATTGCACCAGGTTCATGTTCGGGATGCCCATCGTAAAACATATCCCGCATAACCAGTTCCCCGGTGGTAACCAGGCTCAAAGCCCTGGTGGTAGGAACGCCAAGATGGAACATGGCTTCGCTCATTAAAAATTCTCGTACAGATGACCTCAGTACAGCACGCCCATCGGCTCTTCTGGAGTAGGCGGTCGGCCCTGCACCTTTCAATTGTAGTTCGGCTATTTTGTTATCTTCAGTCTGCCATTCTCCCAAAGTAATTGCACGCCCGTCTCCGAGTTGCCCTGCCCAGCTGCCGAACTGGTGCCCCGCGTAGCAGGCAGCATATGGAAACATAGTCGGGCTTACCAGGTTACCTCCCAGAATGTCGATATCTTCTTGCTTTTCAGGTTTTTGAATTCCTAATTCAGTAGCTAACTCGTCAGACCAGGCTAAGAGTTTAGGCTCTCTTACCGGAGTGGGAAGGGCTTTGCTATATAAAACCCCCGGTGTTTGCCTGGGAATTAAACTGCCGCTTAAGTCGCCATCGAAGGTATCTACAAAGTCTTTCCTGAATGTTTTTGAACTAAGTTCCTGCATAGGCTTCAAAGCTATCTTAATTAAGTAAGCATTTAAAGCCAAATTGGGTTTTGAAATTACGTATCCCTTCTTTTTTACTTGCAAAAGATATAAGTGGGGGAATAAGATGACAAGTAGCAAAAAGTGGAATTGCTGGAGTTTTGCGGTTGGAATTTAGGGTGCTGCTAGAAGGGAGGCGCCGAGTCCTCTTTGAGAGAACGGCTAGGAACCAAATTTCTTCAACCCGAGTCCCTTGAGTATAGATTCTTTTCAACCTAAGGCATCCTGACAAAAAATAGTTTTCTCAGGATGCCAATGGCAGGGAGAACCAGAACGTGCTTCCTGCGCCAACCTGGCTTTCGGCACCAATGCACCCGTTATGGCTTTTGATGATTTCCTTGCAAATATATAAGCCCAATCCGAGTCCTTGAATGTTGTTTTTGGTGGCTTCAACTCGGTAAAAACGCTCAAAAACATGCGGCAGTTGCGATTCGGTAATGCCCGCACCATGATCCTTCACCATAACCTTTACAAAGCCATTGGATGTTTCAACATAGACCTTTATTGCATGTTTTTCGGACGAATATTTAGCAGCATTAGAGAGCAAATTGTCAATCACCTGGTAGATCTTTTGCGGATCGGCATTTACTTCGGCAGCCTCCATATCGCCCAGTATATACGTGTGATTGTATGCCTGACTCGCTTCTGTTATCACTTCGCTTACCAACTCATTTAAAAGGAAATGAGTTTTGTTGATAGCCAGCTTTCCATTCTGGATTTTTGTCACATCAAGAAGGTCTTTCACTAATGAGTTAAGGCGGTTGGCATGCCTGTTGGCATTTATAATAAATGGATGCATTTGTTTGCTCTCCGGAACGTTTCTTGCAAATCGCTCAACAATTTGCAATGAAGCTTTCATGCTGGTTAAAGGGGTTTTCAGCTCGTGCGAAGCTATACTTAAAAATTCATCTTTTGCATGGTTCTGTGCAATTATAAGTTGTTGAGATTCAACCAATTTTTTAACCATGCTACGGGCGTATAAGCCAGCGCTGATAAGGATTGTAAGTACAAAAAAAATATTAATAACGATCAACCATTTTGAAATTGCACGGGCAGCTTCGCCGAGAAGCAATGAGAAAGCTTGCTGTTTTTCTGTGAGGCGGTTATTTATTGTATCAATACTGTTTTTAAGAGCTGTTTTATCAGTATTTCTTAGCCCTTTTTGGTTGTATTGGTGAGCCACCTTTGCAACACTATCAAGGCGGGCAATCTCCAGATCTGCACTGGCCCAAAGCTCTACGCACTGCTTAAAATAGGGCATATTCTGGAAGTTTTTAAACAGCCAAATAGAATTTTCGATACCCTCAGGGTGGTTTCTTCCGAGAACAAAATTTTTGTACGCTGTTTCGTAATCACCACCTTTCTGCAGGCTTACCCTGGCAATGCTGTCGCTAACGGGAACCTTGATTTCTGAGAGGTACAGATTGTAGGATTTTTCGTCGGAAGTTAAGATGTAATCCATTAGGTGCCGGCACGCATCCTTCTGCGCCTTAGAGTATTGAGATTCACCATTAGTGTAACTGCAAATTGACGATAATACTTTAATTGAGAGGTAATTAAGCTCAATTAAAAGTGCTGAGCAGGATAGTATAATTGTAAAAATAATCCATACATATTTACGATTAAAGCTGGGTAAATTATTCATATTAAGTGTGCAATCTGTGTATCCTTCAATACTCAGATGCTCGGCTATACGGAATAAAAATGCTTTTGGTTGCGAAGGAAAATAATTGCCCTAAAGGGAAAATTTTTTTTGAGAATTTGCTGAAACGATAATTCATAATGCTCCGTAGACATGCTCCAAATACGGCGACGCGCATTCGACTGCCATTAGATGTGTGAGGCCAATGATCAGTTGAAAAAGCATGAAAAAAATTATTTACCTGCTGGTAATGTTATTACCAGTTCTTGGCTTTGCGCAGTCGAAAAGCCACTCAGTTCCTTTTACCTTTAAACTAGGTGCATCGGCAAGTACAAGTGCCGGTGTTTACACAGCAGACGGTGTTTTATTACGAACTCTTTGGAGTGGCGTTAAGTACAATGCCGGTACATTCACCGAAAATTGGGACGGCCTTGATGATGATGGCCGCCTGCTTGCCAATGGAAAATACACTGTTAAAGTTTTATCAAACAATGTTAATTATGCATGGGAAGGCGTGGTTGGAAACACCTCGGTTGATAAAACAGGTTCCAATGTTATAAGGGCTTTAGATCAACTTGCCGGAATGTTTGTTGTGGGCAACACAGCTTATTGCGCTGCTTCATACAACGAGGGGCAGTCATCTCAAATGAAAATCAATACTGCTTCGCCACAGTCTAAAATTTCAATCCTGGCGCAGACACACAAAACTTCTCAGGCTACATTTTTTACTGCCAGCGACGGCGTAAATGTGTATTGGGGCGGATATGACCCATTCTCTAATACTAATCACTTTGTGTTTGCAACAAAAGCTCTTGATGACCAAGAAACTACATTTTCTAGCGGAACTGCTTTGCAAATGACTTACGGCCGAAAATATACTTCGGTTATTAACCATATCAATAGCAGCAGTGCTAAAATTTCAGGGTTGGCGGTACAGAAAAATGGCAAGTATCTGTTGATATCTCATAAGGACATGAATGAGATACATGTGCTTGATAAAACAACAGGTGCATTGGTAAGGAAGATAAGCACTTTTATTCAACCAAAATCTCTTGCGGTTGACATGAATGACGATCTATGGGTATGCTATGGAACAGCTTCACTTGAGAAATTTAAAATTAATGCTGATGGAACATTTTCTACTCCATTATTAAGCATTACAGGGTTAACGGACCCACTGGCATTGGCCGTTTCTCCGGATAATTCAACCGTATCTATTTGTGATGGAGCGGCGTCTCAGCAGGTAAAGGCATATAGCAATACTACGGCCGCAAGCCTTTGGGTTTTCGGTGTAAAAGAAGGTTATAAAACGGATGCAACTGTTACTAATGATAAGTTTTATTTTAAGGATGTAAACGGATTAGTGTTTACGTTCATTGCATACCAGCCTGACGGTTCTTTCTGGATAGGAGACACAGGTAACTGCCGGGTTCAGCACTATGCTGCCGATCGTACATTTATCAACCGTATTATGTATCTGCCCCGTACTTATAGTGCCGGCGTGGATAGCAATAATCCATCAAGAGTATTTGCAAATTACCTTGAATTTTCTGTTGATTATACAAAGCCGCTTGCACCTGGAAATGACTCATGGGTTTTAACTAAAAACTGGGGCTATAACGTACCATCTAATTATAACGATGACTATTTCAGGCTTAAAGGTGTAACTACATTAAGCAACGGAAGGACCTATGCTATTTTAAGGTATGTTAACAATGCTGCAATTGTTGAATTGGTACCGGGAGGCACCATGCGTATCACAAACTTTACGGCTTATGGCCTTGACTGGGGTTTATATAAAGACGGGTCTCTTTGGAAGCAGATTTATACCGGCGGTAATGTAGTTTGGTCTAAACGGGCTTTAACAGGGTTTGATGCTAGTAATAACCCGCTATATGCAGCAGAAGCGAAGGTGCAAAGCCTGGCAGCCAGCTTAACTGACCCAATTTCAGCAGGGCCAAGACGCTTGCATGGCGAAATCACTTCTGGCAATATAATGGTATCATTCAATGGCAGTATCCCATCTGCAGATGGAGGCTCTCGTTACCATTTGGGAGGCGTAGCTGTTGGCGATAGCAAATGGAAATGGAAAACAGCTATCAGTACCCATAAAACATACCAGGGCGAATATCCAAAAAATGGCGCATATGATATTGGGAACATGGTTCAATATGGCGGTAACGTTGCTATGGCTATCGAGCGAAGCATTATCTGGGGGTATAATGGTGAGTTCTGGAAGAATGGCCAAACCAATAAGTGGAACCAGGTTTATGATAACGGTTTGTTTATTGGGCAGTTTGGAGTGGTAACCGATGAATCTGCGGGCGAGTCAGCTTTTGGAATGGCGGGCAATGCCTTTGCACCAACCGTAGTAAAAGCGGGAGAGGATTATTATTTGTATCATAATGATGAAGGCCATCACGGAGGTGTTCACCGTTGGAAAATTTCAAACCTTGCCAGTATTGCCGAAACAAGTACCCAGGTAGATCTAAATATGGCTGGCCGTGGTTTGTTGGCGAAATATTACGAAGGTACTAACCTTGATAACTTCAACATTAAGACTACTCGTGTAGATTCTTCAATAAATTTTAATTGGGCAACTGCCAAGCCTAACAATACCAATGTAAATATTGCCGACAATTTCTCAGCGAGCTGGTCGGGGTTTGTAGCACCACTTTATTCAGAAACCTATACGTTCTATACTCAGGCAGATGAAGGTGTGCGTTTATGGGTAGATGGTAAATTATTAATCGACAAGTGGAGTATCTCAAATGCGGTGGTGGAGAACAGCGCTACTATCACGTTAGCTGCCGGTAAATTATATAGTATCCGGTTAGAGTACTTCGAGCAGTCAGGCAATGCTTCTGTAGCACTTCTTTGGTCGAGCGCAACTCAGCAAAAATCGGTTATTCCTTCAAGCCAATTACTTGCAGACGAGCCTACTGATGTAAGCAATGGTATTAATTTAATGGAAAACCTTGCTACCAAAAGTGTCCTTCAAAATAATATGTATGGCTGGAGCAGAAGCGTTGAGGCTGAAGACTACACCATGACATACTATAAATACTGGAGCGTTAAAACAAATGTAAAAACTGCAAATACCCAATCGCCTGATGTTGCAATCAGGTTCAACCAGCCAACCGGCGCTGGAACCTATACGGTAACAAGAAATCTGGGCACTGCCAGCCCGAATTTAAGCAACTGGAAATTATCCGGTAATATCAGCTTCGAAGATTCGCATGAAAACACTACAGGAGGCGGAAGCTTCCTCGATGTACTCGACGATGCTGGTAAAGTTATTGCCAGGGTGTATTCTAAAGTGGTTTACGGAATGGTAAACAACCAGGTGTACACCTATGGCAATGATAAATTGATAGCACAGGGCACATCGGCAGAGATGGAAGCAGTGTTGTCAAAATTCCAAAACATTGAGGTTACCGCGGCTGCTAACGGAGTTACCATTAAATACGGGCCTTATGCAACGGTTACTGCCACTGTGTTTGATCCTGCAAGCAATTGGAGGAAACCTAAAACCTTGCGCCTAAGTTTCTGGATTGCAGATCAGAACGGCAGCAATTACGAACGCAGAATGGCTTTGGATAACTGGAAATATCTGGCGCAAAATAGTAACGATGCTACAACCAGTCCGGTATTTACTTCAAATGGAGGCTACATAGGCAGTGTAAATGTTGCCGAAAATACGCTGCCAGTTACAACGGTTTGCGCTACACCTTCTGTTGCGGGCAACAAATTAAGCTACTCTATTGTGGGTGGTGCCGATAAAAACTTGTTTTTTATTGATGCCGTGACTGGCGCCTTAACCTTCAAATTAGCGCAAGACCATGAAAGCCCTGCCGACTCTGGTGCTAATAATACCTATATAGTTAAAATCAGGGCTTTTGATGGCTTGAACACAAACGATCAAACTTTAACAGTCAATCTTACTGACTTAAGTGAGTTTTGTCCGGTTATTACTTGCAGCTCAACTGCCAATGTGAACGAAAACACCGTGAACATTTTAACCCTGGCTGCAAATACCGATGTGACTAATGCTGCACTTGCGTACTCCATTACTGGTGGTGCTGATGCGGCGCTGTTTCAAATAGATGCAGCTACCGGGGCGCTTAGATTTAAAACTGCACCAGATTTTGAAAAACCAGCAGATGAGGGCTTAAATAACTGCTATAGTGTAAATGTTAAGGCATTTGATGGGCTGAATTTCAGCGAGCAGGCAATAGCTGTTACTGTTGCCGATGTTGTGGAGGCAGAGTTACCAGCTACTGCAGCATACAGCCTTAAAGAAAACATTACAGCCGTTGCCACTCTAACTTCGAATTTGAGCGCATCGCCAAATCCAATTACTTATTCAATTTCTGGCGGGGCAGATGCATCGTTCTTTACGCTAGGTTCTACCACCGGAGCGCTGTCATTCAAATCAGCCCCTAACCATGAAAAACCTTTGGACACAGGCTTGGACAATACTTATATAGTTAATGTAAAATCCAGCAATGGCGCCAGCACATCAGAGCAAATTATTACAGTTTCTATTATTGACCAGGATGATTCGAGCCCGGTTTATAAAACCAATGCCATTCAAAATGTTACAGAAAACCAAACTGCAATAATAACTCTTGCGGCTACGCCGGATATTTTAGGCACGACACTGGCATATTATATTGTAGGAGGGGCAGATTCAAAGTTCTTCTCATTAAATACATCAACTGGAGTGCTTACCTTTAAAGTAGCGCCAGATTTTGAAAAGCCTGCTGATGCGGATTTAAATAATAGCTATCTGATAACTATCAGGGTTACTACGGGTAGAGCTTATATCGACCAAACGTTCATCGTAAACGTTACCGACGTATTGGAAACTACAACAATGGCCGCTGGCAAAGAACTTCTGTTGTCAAACGAGATGCTTTCAGCAGATGTGGTAGCTAGTTTAGAAGTGCTGGCTTATCCAAACCCAACAACATCAAATAATATAAACTTAAAAGTGAGCGCATACCAAGGGAAGTCAATTAAGGTTTATCTTACCAATATGTTGGGGGCTGTGGTTTATAGAGAAGACATAAGCACCCAAGCCGGAACAAGCAATTATCGCCTGCCTTTGCATAGCGCATTTCCTGCCGGCCAATACATATTGTCACTTTCGGGAGATGGCTTAAATAAGAAGATCAGAATTTTAATAAACTAAGCAATATCATCAATTCAAGAAGGGAATAAGGGAAACTTTATTCCCTATTTTAGTTTAAGCCAGAAGGTTTTTCGGCAAAAGAAGCCAAGTTGTTCTCGCTGAAATATAAGGTGTGAAATAATTTGCTATGCTTTTTATTTCGATTCTGAGATAAAAGCATTGGTTAAATCATTTTTTGCTGGTTTTTTTAACGGTATGATGGTTTTTTTAATATAATGTTAATAAAATGATAAATACACGGATGTTTTCTTAGGTAAAACTTAATGTATTTGTAAAATTGAGGTGTGAAATATGAGAAATCAATAATAATTTGAAAGGGTATGTTAAATAATTGCAAACTGTTAGGAAAACTTGATTTAGAATGCTAATATTGTAATAGTCAATCTATTTTACTACCTAAAACTCATTATTATGAGGAAAAAATTGAAAAATTTATTATTGCTCATTTGGGCATTCTCACTGTACTCGTGTAGCTCCTATAAGAAGACTCTTTACCTTCAGGATCTCAGTTCGACTGATGTTTCTAACCCGATTTCTAACGCACAGCCAATTCAAATTCAGGCGGGCGATATATTAGATATAAAGGCCATCAGCCAAAACACAGCAGTAACAACTCAAATTAATTTTACAGATGTAAAATCTGGGGCTTACAAGGTCGATGAAACCGGAAACATCTTATTCCCCTTAATTGGAAGCGTTAAGGTTGCCGGCCATACAACAACTGAAGTAAAGGCGGCAATTGAAAAAAAGCTGCAGGTTTTTGTAAAAGAACCAATAGTTGCAGTGAGCATTACAGACTTTAAAGTATCTGTACTTGGCGATGTTTCCCGCCCGGGCGTGTACGGGGTTCCAAATGAAAGGATAACCGTTCTGGAAGCCCTTTCTTATGCAGGCGACCTCAATTTAACTGCCGAAAGAAACGATGTTGTCGTTATCAGGGAAACAGAAGGCGAACGACAAGTTGGCCATCTCAACCTTACATCAAAGAATATTCTAAATTCACCCTACTACTATCTAAAGAAAAATGACGTGATCTACGCAAAACCCGGTTCGCTTAAATATGCAAGCGTTTCCCGGGGGCAGCGTATCGTTCCCATCGTTATTCCGGCACTATCTGTAATTGTAAGTATGGCTGTATTGTTAACAAAATAATCTACTACCGCTAAATCTACCACTTCCTATGAAAAACGTTGACAGCATAAACTCTGACTTTGCGCTCTTTGATGGCAAAAAGTCGGGTATTTCAATCAAAGAAATACTAAGCAAGTATGTATATCATTGGCCCTTATTCCTGCTCGGAATAGTTGTTTCAATGGGGATAGCCTATTACTACCTTTCAAGGCAGGATACAATTTATAATATAAAATCAACCCTTTTGATTAAGGATATCAAAACCACTACAGATAAAGAGGTGCTTGATGAAATTAATGTAGACAATACCCCTAAGCTGGTAGAAAGCGAGATGGAAATTCTTAAGTCGCAGGATTTAATGGATAAAGTGGTACGCGAACTTCAACTCTGGGTTAACTACAGTGAAAAGCAAGGGTTAAATACCCGATACTTCTATAAAAACAGCCCTTTTAAGTTCGTTTTAATCAGGCCGTCTGAAGCATTTGGAGGGCAGAATCTAAACATCGTGATAAACGATAGCAAAACCTTCTCCATCAAAGCTGAAGATGGAACTGAAAGAGTTTTTCCGATAGGAAAAGACTTAAAAAGTTCTTTTGGAAAATGGAGGCTCGATGCGGCAGAGAATCTGGAAGCTTATAAAGGCCGTACGATAACGATGTCTTTGTACAAGCCTGAGGATGTTGCAACGAAATACCAAAACCTTTTACGCACAGCTTTGCAAAATAAGGCAGCACCTTTTATCAACTTAACTATCAGCGATGTTATAGCGGAAAGGGGTGAGGATGTTTTGAATTGCCTGATGAAAAACTATAACGAAACCACGATTCTTGATAAAGATAAGCTGACTAAATCTACTCTTAACTTTATTACATCCAGGCTTGATTCTCTTACCAAAGAGTTGAATGCTACCGAAAAAGCCATTGAAGGATTTAGGAGCAGCAGAGGTTTAACTGATATCACTTCAGAATCTAAAGCTTATTTGGATGGTGTTCAAGGCAATGATATTAAACTGAATGAAATCAATGTGCAGTTAAGTATTCTTAATAATATCGGGAGATACATTAGCTCTTCGCAATCTATAAGAGGCGCTACTACGGCTGGCATTTCCGACCCGGATTTAAGTGCCCTGATTCAAAAGCTAAATGACCTGGAGCTAGAGCGCGAGCGGATGCTGGCATCAACACCCGAAAGTAGTCCAGTGGTTGAGCCTTTAAATAAGCAGATCACCAGCACGAGGGTAGCTATAATCAACAATATCAGTAATACCAGGCAATCGCTTTTAGCCACAAAGTCAGAAATTGAAGCCTTTAACTCGAAGTTCGAGTCATCAATTAAAGATATTCCGGGGCAGGAAAGAGAGCTGGTTAACATTAAGCGCAAGCAAAGTATCAAGGAAGATTTGTATATCTATTTGCTAAGGAAAAGAGAGCAGATTTCTTTGAGTTATGCTTCGACCGTTGTTGATGCTAAAATTGTAAACAGCGCCCGGTCAACAGGGGTACAATCGCCTAACCCGGCCCAGGTTTATGCTATGTTCTTTCTGCTAGGATTTATATTGCCTGCCGGGATAATTTTTGGACGGTCTTCTTTAAATGACACCGTTGTAAGCCGCCAGCAAATTGAAGATGAATTGCCGATTCCGGTGTTGGGTGAAGTGATTTATGAAGAAAGTGAACAGCCAATAGTGGTGCTGAAGAATCAGAGAACGGTTATAGCAGAACATTTTAAGTTTCTGCGCACCAACCTGCATTACTTGCACGGAACAAAGGAAAAGGGCAGGGTAAGCATGGTTACTTCCAGCATTAGTGGTGAAGGAAAAAGCTTTGTTGCAACCAATCTGGCAGTATCGTTGGCTACGTCGGGGCGCAAAACCATTATCCTTGACCTCGACCTTCGCAAGCCCAAGTTATCGCAGATATTTAATCTGCCCAGTACAGACAATGGCTTAAGCGACTATCTGGATGGCTATTTGCCCAAGGAAAGGATAATAAAAAATTCAGGTTTGTACAGTAATCTCGACATCATTTGCTGCGGGTCAATTCTATCCAATCCTTCGGAACTTTTGGAAAGCGAGAAGCTGGATTTATTGATCGATTCCTTAAAAAGTATTTACGACGATATTATTATCGATAGCCCTCCACTTCACCTTGTTACCGATGCGCTGGTAATTTCGAGAGTGTGTAATACCACCTTGTATGTTATCCGTCAGGGGAAAACCAGCAAGAGTGAACTGGACTACATCAACGAAATTTGCCGCTACCAAAGGCTGCCCAATCTCACGGTTGTATTTAACGGAATACAGCGGAGCAAATATGGTTACGGCTATAATTACGATTCTAGTTACTACACGGAAAGTAAAACGGCAACTATTGGCCTAAACAGGGTTGCATACAATTTACTTCAACGGTTTTAAGTGTTATTGTGCTTGCTCAATGCAGGCAATATGGGGGCGGATTTAGGTTTCGAATTCCCTTGTAATACAATATCTTTCTGTTTTCTGAAAGAGTTTTTTTAAAGAAGTTAAGGCTTTCTTTTGCTGAGGTTTGGTTAGGCTTTATTAAGGGATAAAGCGGTATACATCATCTATCTACTTATAAAAAACGTTTACGCGTTAGTCCAAAAAAAAGCCTGGGACTGACTTGGCGAAGCCGTAAAAAATCACCATCTAAATTTAATGTATGAAGACAAGCTGGTATGCAATTTACACAAGGCCTCGATTTGAAAAAAAGGTTGCAGATGCATTAACGGGTATCGGGATTGAAAATTATTGCCCTTTAAACAAAGTGGTAAAACAGTGGAGCGACCGCAAGAAGGTTATTGAAGAGCCGCTGTTTACATCTTATGTGTTTGTTCGGGTTAACATAAAACAGCATTTGCAGATCCGCAAAGTTTTTGGGGTGATAAACTTTGTTTACTGGTTGAATAAGCCAGCGGAGATTCCCGACTCGGAGATTGAAACCGTTAAGCATTTTTTAAAAGAGTGCAGCAATATCAAGCTTGAAAAAGCAAACATCAAACCTAATGACCCAATCCGCATTACAGCCGGTTCTTTTATGGATTTGGAAGGGAAGGTAACGCAGGTTAATAAGAAGTCGGTTAAGGTGCTGCTTCCAACTTTGGGATGCATGCTGGTGGCAGAAGTAAGCAAAGACTTTGTAGAAATACTTGCAGCCGCAAAACGCTCATCAGTATCGGCTAATTCCACATTTTACCGCTAACATAGCTATTTACATTTTTTCATCTACCTATATTTTTCTGTGGTTGGTGTCCTCACCAACCACTTAACAACATTGATTTACATTTTTTCATCTACCTATATTAACATCTAATGAGGGCAGTTTTAAACAGCATCATTACTCATCCTAATTATTCGCGGGTTTTTGAGTGGGGCAGGCTTATTACTATGGCCGGCTCTGCCCAAATAGCCATCCAGGCAATTGGCTTAATAAGCGGTATTTTAATAATACGGTTATTGCCAACTCAGGAGTATGCACTTTACACCCTTGCCAATACCATGCTGGGTACACTTACAATTTTGGCAGACGGCGGTATATCCACAGGGGTAATGGCACAGGGCGGCAAAGTTTGGCAATCCCGCGAAAAATTGGGGGCGGTTCTGGTGACAGGCCTTCAATTACGGAAAAAGTTTGGCTTAATTAGTTTGTTATTAGTAAGCCCTGTTTTGTTTTACTTGTTAAGGCACCACGGTGCAAGCTGGCTGTTTTCAGTCCTGATTATTCTTTCCTTAATTCCGGCTTTTTTCGCGGCTTTATCTGATAGTTTACTGGAAACGCCTTTAAAGCTTAATCAGGAAATTGGCAGGCTTCAGGTAAACCAGGTTTCGGTTAGTGCAGTAAGGCTGCTGTTAATTACGCTTTCCTTATTCATATTTCCCTGGACTTTTATAGCCATCCTTGGAAATGGGCTGCCAAGGATCTGGGCAAATATTAAGCTTGAAAAAATAGCATCGGAGTTTGCTGATTTAAGCCAAAAGGCAGACATACTAATTCAAAAAGAGATACTTTCCATTGTAAAAAGACTTTTGCCAACTGCGATGTATTATTGTTTATCCGGACAAATTACCATCTGGCTTATTTCAATTTTTGGCTCTACAACCGGGGTTGCCCAGGTAGGTGCTTTAAGTAGGCTGGCAACTGTTTTAACCATATTCAGCGCCATGTTTTCAACGCTGCTGGCACCAAGGTTTGCCCGCTTGCCCGAAACCCGACAACTACTGCTGCGCAAATTCTTTAACATTTTGCTGTTGGTACTCGTGCTGGCTTTAGTTATAGTGAGCATTACGAGTTTGTTTTCAAAGGAGATACTGATGATACTCGGCAGCGAATATGCGGGGCTGAAGCACGAACTGGTTTTAAGTATAACCGGCGGATGCATTGGCCTGATAGCCGGCATTTGCTTTTCATTATGTACCCAAAGGGGATGGGCAATGAATCCAGGAATCGCAATTATACTAAGTATTGCTTCGATTGCAGCTTGCGCCAGTTTAATCGACATCTCAACGCTTGAAGGAATATTGATATTTAACATTTTCGTTGCACTCTTCCAGGTTGTGCTTCACCTTTTTTACAGCGTTTACCGAATGTTGATGCTGAGGGCCTAGGCTTTTTGAGACATTAACTAGAAGTCCAAAATCCGATCACCATGAAACTTCTCTATAAAATCTATTTCAAGTTAGAAAGGTTAATTGATAATGAACGTGTAAGGATGCTCAAAAAACGCATGAAATATTGCGGGACAGGCGTTTACATTCATCCGTCCTGCCATATTTTAGGGCTTGATGCGATGGAGATTGGCAATAATTGCTCAATAGCATCTTTTACCACTATCTACGCAAAGTTTGGGTTAAAGATTGGAGATAACTGCCTTATTTCGAGCAACTGCGGCATATCATCATACAACCATATTCAAGCATCCTATCAAAGGCCATTAGACACCGCCCAGGACGGGCAATACTCCCAACCGGTTTTAATCGGAAACAATGTTTGGATAGGCATGAACGCGTGTGTGCTTCCCGGGGTTAGCATTGGCGATAACTCAATAATCGGCTCGGGAAGTGTGGTTACGAAAAGCATTCCAGCAAATGAAATCTGGGTTGGAAATCCCGCCAGGTTTGTCCGCAAAATAGACTTTAGCAACAAAAACGAATATTACAATGAATATATCGGTAATAATTCCTACATGTAATCGCAATGATTTGCTAGCCAAATGCCTTGATCAACTGGCGCCATCCAGCCAAGTGTTAAAAGCAGAAACCTATGAAGTGATAGTTACCGATGATAGTAAGGATAACATTGCCCGTCCTTTGGTGGAAACTAATTATCCTTGGGCAAAATGGGTGGAAGGCCCAAAAAGGGGGCCCGCATGTAACCGTAACAATGGCGCCCGGATGGCATTAGGCAAGTGGATAGCTTTTATCGACGACGATTGTCTTCCGGATAAAAACTTACTTGCCGAATATCAGAAAGCAATCCTGACAAACCCCGAAGCCGAAGTTTTTGAGGGCTGCATCAAAGCCAATCGTGAAAAAAGGAGCTTTGTGGAAGAATCGCCAGTGAATGAAAAAGGCGGCTATTTATGGTCATGCAATTTTATAATAAAGAAAAGCCTTTTTGAAGAAATGCAGGGCTTTGATGAAGGCTTTCCCTTTGCTGCAGTAGAGGATGTGGAGTTTCATTACCGCCTGCAGAAAAGCAGAAAGATGATTGTTTTTGTTGAGCCGGCTTTGGTGATACATCCCTGGAGGGTGCAAAAGAAGGTTTTTTCGGCAACTAGCAAGAGGTTTAAATCATTGCTGTTCTTTCTGAACAAACATCCTGAAAAAGCCAATAGCCTTAACTCTAAATTCTATTTCCGTATATCATTTCGAGGTATGAAATCATTAGTAACAGATTCTTTTAGATACAGGTTTAGAGGTGTTGGCGGAAGGCTGATTTTCTGCTTTCTTCATTTTTATTTTGGATTGTACCTTTTAATGCGCCCTTTTTGGGTTCGTAAAAATGCACTGCCGGCCTAAGGACAATGTCATTTAGTTAAGCGCTTAAGTGTCAGACACCTCAAAGGTGTCAGACACTTAAGCACACTAGAAAAGTCTCAAACAAACAATTTGAGAAGTTTCTACTGCGATTTTTCGGAGGCCATTCCTTAACTAAATGACATTGGGCCTAAGAAGATGTATGAATTAGTTAAGAAACCGAACTCTATCAAATGGCATCAGTTATATGTACTCTTTTTGAAAGCCATTATCATTATGGCGTAGCCGTGTTAACCAATTCACTCTACAAGCAAGGATACAGGGGAACGGTTTATGCCGGATACCGTGGAAGCCTGCCCCAATGGGCAACAGCATCCATTCCAGTTGATATAATTGGATGGCCTGGCGCCCGCTTTTTACAGGTAGTAGATGGGCTGCAGTTATACTTTATGCCCCTTAAAACAGATTATCATTTAACTAACTATAAGCCAGATTTTATGCTTGAGCTGATGGAAGGCCCGGCAAAAGATGCAAGTGCAATATTTTACCTCGACCCGGATATCGTTGTTACCTATCAATGGAGCTTTTTTGATGATTGGGTAGGCTGCGGCGTGGCACTTTGTGAGGATGTAAATTCCCCTTTACCGGAGTTCAATCCCAGAAGGGTAGCCTGGCGAAAATACTTTGGCGAAAAAGGTCTTCTGTTGAAGTTCAAAAATGAAATCTACGTAAACGGCGGCTTTGCAGGGATTAGCAAACGTGACCTTGGTTTCCTTGTAAAATGGAAAAATCTCCAGGAAACTATGTCACCTTTAATTGGGGGGCTTAACCGCTCTTCATTGAATGGTACGCCTTTGCCGGAAGCTCTTCGTGGGGCATTTTCTCCCTTTGGGAAAACCGATCAGGATGCTTTAAATAGTGCAGTAGAGGCTTGGACCGGTCCTGTAAGTTACATCGGCAAGGAGGCAATGGGCCTTAAGCCAGGGGAGTGTTTATTACCACATGCCCTGGGGCAGCCCAAACCCTGGAAGATCAAACCCATTGCACAGGCGCTCAATGGTTTTTCACCACGGCAAGTGGATAAAGATTTTTGGCAAAATGCCGATGGCCCGCTTTCTATTTATCCCGGCAGGCATATACAACGTCAGCAATTTTCAATGAAGCTGGCATCTTTAATTGGGCGCTTTTACGCAAGGCCAACTAACTAACCTAAAGTAATGTATGAAGATTGTATTTCTATGCGGATCTCTTGAAGAAGGAAGGGACGGGGTAGGGGATTACACTCGTAAGCTTGCTATGGAGATGGTTAAAAACGGCCATCATGCCACTGCAATTGCTTTGTTTGATGTTCATGTAGACACAAAATTTGTAGGGTTTCAGGAGCTGGACGGCCATCAGTTAATGGTGTTGCGGATACCGTCAAAATGTCCGGCAAGAGAACGCTTTGCATATGCGCAATCCTGGATTAATGAGGAAAGCCCGAAATGGATAAGCTTGCAATATGTGCCGTTTTCATTCCATAAACGGGGGCTTCACTGGCATCTTACCGAATTTTTGCTTGCCTTGGGAACAGGGAGGTCCTGGCATATTATGTTTCATGAGTTGTGGGTTGGTATGGAAAAAAGCTCACCCCTAAAGCTGATTTTTTGGGGTTGGGCTCAACAACTTTTAATTAAGTCTTTAGTTACCAGTTTAAAACCACAGGTAATACATACGCAGTCCAGGCTTTATCAATTGCAATTATTAAGCATGGGATTCAAAGCCAGGGTGTTGCCTTTATTTTCAAACATCGGTTCCCTGTGCAAAAAATTAACCGAAAAAGTACCAGATAGTAAAGGGCTATCCCGCAAAATAACGATGGTATTTTTTGGCTCAATTTATCCAGGCGCACAGGCAAAGGAATTTAGCCAGGAAGTAGCCGAATATCAACGAATACACAATACCGAAATCACTTTAAAATTTATAGGCCGTTGCGGACCCGAGCAGCAACGCTGGGCAAAACAGTGGCAATTAAACGGCCTGAAAACAGAAATACTAGGCGAGTTGCCGGCTCAAAATATTTCAGAAGAGTTAAGCAAAGCCGATATAGGCTTAACTACAACCCCCTTGGCATTAGTTGAAAAAAGTGGCACGGTGGCGGCTATGTGGCAGCATGGGCTTCCGGTAATTTCGGTAGCAAAACCATGGCTTGCAAGGGGGGGGGTAAAATCTGAGTTGCCTGAAGGTGTTGTTGAATACCAAGCCGGCAATCTTATTTACTGCCTTTCATCTACTATCAACAAGGTGCTGGCCAATAATGTAATTGATGTTGCCTATCAACTGGAAGAAGATTTATTTGGAAGTCCAGTCACAGCCATAGAAAAAGTGTAATCATTCCCTAACAAACTATCCTATGAATACATACCAATCGCGAATAATATCCGGGGGCTCAAGTTTACTGCTCGATTGCTTACGGATTATTGCAGCATTAACTGTGTTTTATGTCCATGCCCATGGACAATGGTTTCCGGCGACGGTGCATAGTGGCAAAGGCCCGGGCAATATTTCACATGCTGCGGTGGTGGTGTTCTTTGTGCTTTCGGGCTATGTAATTGCCCATACCACAACCAGCAATAACCGAGGCAAGCTTCAATATGCGCAGGCAAGGCTTAGCCGCTTATGTTCTGTGGTGCTTCCGGCTCTGCTAGTAACCGCTATTGCAGAAGTAATTACAGGCTTTGCTAACCCGGCTTTGCATGCCGAGTATTCCAGAGGGTTCGCCTTACCACGTTATGCAATAACCAGTGTCTTTTTCAATGAAATCTGGTTTTTTTCTTCGGCTCCGCCAATAAACGGGCCACTTTGGTCTTTAAGCTATGAGTTTTGGTATTATGCCATTTTCGGCTTGTGGTTCTATAAAGCATCGTCCGGCTGGAAATCGTATGTGTTGCCTGTCCTGGCTTTGCTTATAGCTGGCCCCAAAATATTGTTCATGATGCCTATCTGGTTAGCCGGCTGCTATGCGTATCGTCTAAAGCAGCCAGATATCAGCAACACGGTAGCCTGGATGCTCGTATTTTTCTTTCTCGGGGTAGCTGGCTTGTCCATTGCCTTTGTGCCTCCTTTCCCGTACGGAATTGATAGTAAGCCATTTGCATACGCCAACCAGTTTGTTACCGACTGGGTAACTGGCTTTTTTATTGCCATAGGGCTTTGGATTTTGCCTACCGCAGAGAAAGCAAGTACAATGCAATCCGGATGGGTGCTTGGTTTACGCAAGTTTGCCGACTTAACATTCCCTCTCTATGTTTTACACCATCCTCTGCTGATACTTTTCAGGGCTGTAATTCCTCATAAAATGGAGATTCAACAATTCTGGATAGCTATGCTTTCTGTTTTTGCAGCTTGCATGCTTATTGGTTTATATCTGGAGGCTAAGCGCCCTTATTGGTCAAGGTTCTTTAAATGGCTTCTGGCTAAAGTAAATGGCGCTTACCACAGTTACAGCCCGGCACTAAATACACATACCGTATCCTGATTTTTATGAAAAAAAAGTCGTCAGTTATTGTATTTGTAACACAGTATATGCCTACCGGCGGTATTGAAAGCCATTTGAGGGAGTTTTGTTATCACCTTAAAAGCTCAGGAGTAGCAATAGACCTCGTGGTATCAAACTCGGCAATGCTGCCAGAAACCGAACAGTTTTTTAAAGAAAATTGCCGTAATGTTTATTTGGGGGCGGTTAAAAAGCCTAAATGGCGTGTTGCCTGGTTGGGGCTTGTAGGCTTAAAGCTTTGCTGGAAAAAATACGATGCCCTATATACCAACGGCCAGGGCGAAAGCGTGATTTTGTTTTCTAAAATGGTTCAGCGCCGCAATCGCTGGGTACACCACCACCATACGGCCGGGGATGAATCAGATCAGCTTACCTGGGGAAAAGCTTACCGAAGTGCTTTACAGTCGGCACATTCGGTGATTGCCTGTTCAGCCCGAAACGCGAAGGATATGCAGTTGAGCTTAAACAGGAGGATTGCAAGTATTCCCTGCTTTTCGAGAGAAGTTTCTGCGTCTCCCAATAATCACCAAGGAAAGCTAAAGTTTGGCTACTACGGGCGCCTGATCCCCGAAAAGGGGATAGCTGCTTTATGTAAGCTAAGTGCTGATAAAAGCCTGGCGCACATTGAAATTAATATATGGGGCAAGGGGGAAGCTTATCCGCCGGAATTTTTTGCTTCGTACCCTAATTTAAAATACCATGGCGCATTTAGTGGCAAAGAACAGCTGGCTGCGGTTATTAACTCATTGGATGCTTTTCTGCTGTTGTCAACTCATCCCGAAGGCCTGCCTATTTGCCTGCTTGAAGCAATGAGTGCCGGTTTGCCCTGGCTTGCTACCGACAGGGGAGGGATTGCAGATATAGCCCTTGATCCGGCTTCAACACGGCTTATTGCGGCAGATGCAGATTACAGTGCCATTAAAGTTGCTGTATTAGCTTTCGCTGATGACATACGGAATGGCAAGGTTTCAAGAACCGGGCAGGTTGATCTTTATAAACGTAAATTTTCCGCACCTGCCTTGGTATCTCAATGGCGACAGGAATTAGGCTTAGAGAATTTAATGCTTTAAGTAAATATCTCTATATCATTAAAAAATAAACTATTATCTAATCTAGGTTTATGGTGATTTTCTCGCATCCAACAGGAAATGCAAACGCCAGGGCTGCTGCTTATGGTTTGGCAAAAGCTGGTATATTAAAGGAATTCCATACCTCTATTGCTTCATTTGAAGGGGATTTGCTGGATCGTTTGAGCAGCATCTCGCCGTTGAGCGAAATACGGCGCAGAAGGTTTCATCAAGACTTAAAAGCTATTACCACAACCTGGCCCTGGATGGAGTTAGGCCGCCTATTATCAGCTAAGGCGGGTTTCAGCAGTTTGACAGCGCACGAAACCGGGCTGTTTTCGATAGACCACGTATATCAAAGCATAGATAAACGAGCATCGCTGAGTTTGCGTTCTGCTTATAAAACCGCGGTTAAAGCTATTTATAGCTATGAAGATGCCGCTAAAATATCATTTGACACCGCTCGAAAAAATGGCTTGTCTTGTATTTATGACCTTCCAATAGGCTATTGGCGTACAGCTAGAAAGCTACTTGAATCTGAACGAAATCTTTGGCCGGAATGGGCTGCCACTTTAACCGGTTTTAAAGATTCAGAAGACAAGCTTAATCGAAAGGACGAGGAATTGAAAATGGCTGATTTGATTTTGGTGGCCAGTCAGTTTACAGCCAAAACGCTCGAAGATTTTCCCGGGCAGTTAGCGCCTGTAAAAGTTATCCCTTATGGTTTTCCACAAGTTGGCGAGGGACGTTATTACGAATCCAGCATCGGGCAGCGCCCTTTGAAATTATTATTTGTAGGCGGCCTTTCGCAGCGTAAAGGGATAGCTAACCTGTTTGAAGCTGTTAAAAGGTTGGGCAAGCATGTGGAGCTTACCATTGTTGGCGGCAAAGCCAATAACGATTGCAAAATACTTAACGAGGAACTTTCCAGGTATAGATGGATACCAAGTTTGCCGCACCACGAAATACTGGCCATCATGCGAGCGCATGATGTGCTGGTATTCCCATCCCTATTTGAAGGCTTTGGGTTGGTGATAACCGAGGCAATGTCGCAGGGAACGCCGGTAATTACTACAGATCGGACTGCCGGCCCGGATTTGATCCAGCATGGCGATAATGGATGGTTGATAGAAGCAGGATCAACTGATGCACTGGAAAACGCCATCAGTGAAATCCTGCATAAGCCCTCACTGGTAGCTGTGGCTGGCGAAAATGCGATGGAAACTGCCCGAATGCGGCCCTGGGAAAGATATGGTTACGAATTGGCGGAGACTGTAGCCGCTACGATAAAATAACAAGGATAATACTCATTAACTGTAAAATTTAAGGTTCTGAATCAAGTTCTCTCATTTAAACACCTACCTGAAATTTATGAGCATTAGTGTTATTATTCCAACATTTAAGCGGTCGAACGACCTTAACCGCCTTTTCGATTCTTTAACATATCAGGCGCTCAAGCCCAATGAAATATTGGTTGTTATTGGCCCGGGTGATAAAGATAGCATCGCGGTAGCTACAAAATGGAGTTCAAAACTGCCTGAAATGCAGGTTATTGAGTGCAAAAAACCAAGTGTGGTACATTCGCTTAATACCGGCCTGTCCTCGGCAAGCGGAACAATTATTTGTTTAATAGACGATGATGTTTGGCTGCCGCCAGATTGGGCTTTAAAGATAAGTAATGCCTATAAAGCTAATCGAAATTTAGGCGCTTACGGAGGCCGCGACCATCTGCAATTGTCGAACGAACCACATCTTTCTGACCCGCCGCTGGCATTAACAGTAGGCATGTTTCAATGGAACGGAAGCTTGATTGGAAACCACCATTGCGGTTCGGTCAATTCGCCGGTAGGGGTTGATGTTTTAAAAGGCGTAAACTTATCCTTCAGGCGAGATGCCCTGCCTGGCATGCAAATAGAACAAGGCCTTGAAGGGCATGGTGCGGAAACCTGCTGGGAAGTTGACATTTGCCAGAGAGTAAAGTTGGCTGGCTATGAAGTGGTTTATGATAACAATAACAATGTGCTGCATTATGCTTCGCCCCGCCTGAATACCGATAACCGCACTGATCTATTTTCACCAGCATGGAATGGTAGGCTATTTAATGAATCATTGGTTATAGCAAAGTTTAGGGACAGCAAGGAATTGTTTTTCTATTCCATGCGCACCCTTTTGGTCGGCTACCGTCTGCAGCCAGGCCTGGTATGGTCAGTTTTATTGCTGCCAAAGTATGGCGTCAATGTTCTGAAGATTCCATTCAGCAATGCCCGATATCTTGTAAAAGGAATAAAGTTCGGCTTCAAAAGAAGAAGAGATCTCGATGTAACTATTAGTTAACTGTATAAGGTTGTCAGTTAGTTAGGAGTGTTATATTATAAAGTGATTATTAAATAATGCGGTCATTCCGACCGCGAAGCCCGCAATTCAATCCGCCTTTGCGAACCCTTTGCGCCTCTGCGCGAAATTTGTCTCAGTAAAAAAATATGCTAGAAACCCACAACAGAAGCTTCGGGCTCGACTTGGTCCGTGCCCTTGCCATAACCTTTGTAATTGTTGCCCATTTCGCCCGCTTTTTCGATCCCCTGGGTTACTGGGGAGTTGAGTTGTTTTTTGGTTTGAGCGGCTTTTTGATAGGGCAGATATTATGGCGCAATTTCTCTGGAACAGACAACTGGACGCTGAAGCATATGTTTAACTTCTGGTCGCGCAGATGGTGGCGTACCTTGCCTAATTATTACCTGTTTTTTGTGGTTTCGCTGGTGTTTTATGCCTATGTCGATGGCTCATTGCCATCTATTTCAAGCCTGCTAAGGTTTGTCTTTTTCGGGCAGTATTTGCTAAATCATGAGTGGGGATTTTATGGTATTTCATGGAGCCTCTGTATTGAGGAGTGGTTTTATCTATCATTTCCGTTGCTTCTGTTCACGCTCAGGAAAACCGGGTTAAAGCCATCCACAAGTTTTTCAATATCCATCGCTTTATTCTTTATCGCTTCTGTTTTCCTGCGGAAATTTTTAATCAGTATCGGCCAGCAGGAATCATTAAGGACAATCACATTTGCAAGGCTTGATTCTATTACTTGTGGAGTTACAGTGGCTTATATCAATACTGTTTTAAAACCTGCATTGACTGTAAAAAGGGCTGGCTTCGTTATAGGCATCGTTTTACTACTCACTCCTCTTGCGGTAGTAGCCGTAACCGGAACTCCTTTTGAAAGGCTTTACAACAATTCGGTATTGCTGTTTCTATTACCCCTTGGAGCATCTCTGATTCTTCCGTTTGTTAGCTTATTGAATTCTTCTTCAATAATGTATGGCTATTTATCTAAAGTAGTGGAAAAGATAAGCCTTTGGTCGTACTCCATCTATTTGAGCCACATACCGCTAATGTGGTCTATCTATTATTTGTTGGACGGATTCAGGGCCAACCCTTACGGAAACCTGATTTCTAAAGTTGTGGCATTGGCGATTACAGTCACAGCTTCGGCGCTGATATTCAAGTATTGGGAGACACCTATTACCCGCTTCAGGCCTAAGGAATTGAAGTCCTGAGAGTAATCGTAAACCTTAAACATTTAAAGATGAATACGGCTATTATATCAAATCTGGCAGCCCGGTCCATGGGGTATAGAAAAGTAAGCCCGGCCATAAGCCTGGCAACCGGCGAGTACAAGGCTATAAAAAACGGGATTTGGCTTTACCTTTTGCTACTGCTATTTGAAGGCGCCTTACGGAAATGGTTTCTTCCGGGCTTGGCTACGCCTTTACTTGTCGTTCGCGACCCAATAGCCATGTACGTGGTGTTCGCTGCCTGGAGTAAAGGGATTTTGCCAAGAAATAATTACCTGGCATGGATGGTTGCCATAGGAATAATGGGACTCTGTGCCTGCATGATATTTGGGCATAGAAACCTGCCTGTTGCCGTCTACGGTGCCCGTCCCTTTTTATTTCACTTCCCTATGATGTTTGTAATAGCCCGAGTGTTTACACGAGAAGATATTTTGAAAATGGGTAAAGCCATTGTGTGGATATCCATTCCGATGACCTTACTGTTAATAATGCAGTTTTACAGCCCGCAGTCGGCATGGGTTAACCGCGGCATTGGTGGCAATACAGACGGAGCCGGCTTCGTAGGTAGTGGCGAATACTTCCGCCCGCCAGCAACATTCTCATTCACTAATGGCACAACGCTGTTTTATAGCCTGGCCGGGTGCTTCATTTTGTATTTCTGGTTTAATAAGAGTATCAACAGGCTGGTGGTTATTGCTGCTACAGTATGCCTGATAATAGCGATCCCGCTTTCAATAAGTCGTGGCCTGTTTTTTCAGGTAGCCATCTCGTTGATCTTTATCATACTGTCTATCTCGCGGAAGCCACAATACATCGGTAAAATAATCTTTGCCTCCATATTTGGGGTAGGCGGCTTTGTGCTGCTATCCAAGGCAAATTTCTTTAACACCGGTACTGCGGCTTTTATCGACAGGTTTACGACGGCGAATGAGGCTGAGGGTGGTATAGAAGGCGTATTTCTCGACCGGTATTTCGGTGCGCTGCAATCCGCCATAACCGGTGCGCCAATCTCAACGCCTTTGTTTGGGTATGGGTTAGGTAAGGGGACCAATGTAGGTGCGATGCTTTTAACCGGAAGCACGGACGTCTTTTTAATATCAGAAGGAGAATGGGGGCGCATCATTGGCGAGCTTGGCCCTCTACTGGGAATAATGGCCATTTTAATTCGTTTCTCTATGTCTTTCAAGCTGGGCCTGGCGAGTTTTGGAAAGCTTAAAAATGGCGATATTCTGCCTTGGATGTTAAGTAGCTACGGTGTTTTATCTCTCATTCAGGATTCATGGGCACAGCCAACTGCCCTGGGGTTTTTCACTATTGTGGTTGGGCTGGTAATGGCCTCGTTGGCAACTAGCCCTAAAAACGGGCACAGGCGGCGCAAGCAGGCGATACTGCCAAATCCATTCTTAACCCAGAGGCTTCAAAAGCAGAATTAATAGAACATGAGTATTGTTTTAATAGGAAACTATCCGCCCGATAAGCAGGAAAGTATGGAACGCTTTGCCCTGATGCTGGCTACCGGATTTCGTTCTGCAGGTTTGGAAACCGAGATATGGCGCCCTGTGTCTGTGTTGGCGGTAGGAGCGAAATCTACCACTTACGGGTTAGGCAAATGGCTGGGATATGTAGATAAGTGGTTGATTTTTCCCTTGATTTTATTATGGCGTTTATACACAAATTCAAATAAAGCAGGCCGGCATTTCCATATTTGCGACCACTCGAACTCGCCTTATTTTAAGTACTTGCCTAAAGCCAGGACCACAATCACCTGTCATGATGTGCTGGCAATTCGTGGCGCTTTAGGTTACGAAGACGCATTTTGCAGCGCTACCCCGTTTGGGAAAATATATCAGAAATGGATACTTGGCAACCTTAGCCGATTCAATAGTTTAGCAGCAGTTTCGGAGTTAACACTCAATCATTTAAAAGAGTTAGATAAAGCAAAAGGTAAGCCTAAAGAATGGAAGGTAATACACAATGCTTTTAATAGTCATTTTAGCCAGTTGCCTTTGGCAGAAGCTAAGCCCCTGTTGAAAAATGCAGGTTTAAATCCCGATGTGCCTTTTATTTTGCACGTGGGTTCAGGGCTTCCGCGTAAAAACCGTAAGTTATTAATTGACATGGTTGCTTATGCCGGCAATGAGTGGCGGGGAAACATTTGTTTTGCCGGCGAAGCCCCTGATGAAGATCTGGCAAAATATGCTGCTGATCATAATTTAGCTGAAAGGCTGATTTCGATCGTAAAGCCAGATCATGCCACTTTACTCGCTTTATACAGCACTTGCGAAGCTTTTATTTTTCCTTCGTTTTCAGAAGGTTTCGGCTGGCCCCTTATTGAAGCTCAGGCTTGCGGAGCCCCGGTAATTTCCAGCAATATTCAACCAATGCCCGAAGTGAGCGGTGGGGCAGCCCTTCATGCCGACCCGCTCAATGCCCGCGAGTTTGCCGATGCCCTGCTGTCTTTGAAAAATGAAATAAGGCGCAAGGAATTGATCAGGCTCGGGTTTGAGAACTGCCAGCGCTTTGAGCCTGTCCGAATGATAAATTCATACCTCAACTTAATGAAGCTTGATGTAAACCAATAGTCTTCTATGCTGAAAAAACTATTCACTTTCATACTTCCCTGGCGCTTAAGAAGGCTCGCTTTGCAAAAATGGTTTGGATTTGAAATACACCCTACAGCACACATTGGCTTATCCTGGATATTTCCATCAAAGCTAATAATGGCTGAGGGTGCTAAAATAGACAACTTCACGGTTGCTATAAACCTTGATAAGATCACCATGCATGCCCATTCGAGTATAGGGCGCAATAATTGGATAACAGGTTTCCCAACAAATAGCGGCTCGCTGCATTTCAAGCATCAGGAAGCTAGCCGCAAAGCGGAGCTGATACTTGGCGAATCATCAGCCATCACCAAAAATCATCATATAGATTGTACAAATCTTATTGAGATTGGTCGTTTTGCCACGGTGGCGGGTTACCAATCGCAATTATTAACGCATTCTATAAACGTGGTAGAAAACCGGCAAGATAGCGCTCCTATTTTAATCGGCGATTACACATTTATAGGCACCAACGTAACCATACTTGGGGGCGCCGTTTTGCCTTCCTATTCAGTGCTTGGGGCAAAATCGCTTCTAAATAAAGCGCATACGGAAGAGTGGCAACTCTATGCAGGGGTGCCGGCAAAAATGTTGTCGCCTATATCTAAAGAAGCCAAGTATTTCAGCCGCACCGACGGTTTTGTGTATTAAATAAAAAGTTATGACTTGTATCGCGCAAAGACGCAAGTTTTTCGCAAAGCCGCAAATGCAATAGTGTATGACAGAAGGTTGTATCGCGCAAAGCCGCTAAGTTTTTCGCAAAGCCGCAAATGCTAAAACGTTTGCCTCATTGCGCCTTTGCGCGATAAGCCGGCATAATCTCCCGTTGCGTCTTTGCGCGAAAAACATACCTCTAATCATTACCGCTTTTCGTGTTTGAAAAATGATCCTTTACCCTATGAATCACCTTCACCTTATTGGCAGCATGGACCCTTTAACTGGTGGCCCCTGCCAGGGCATTAGAAACACCATCCCAATTTTAAAGCAACTGGGTGTAAACAGCGAAGTGGCTTGCATGGATGAGCCAGCTTCTTCTTTTCTTAGTGAAGATGACTTTCCTGTCCACGCTTTAGGCCCGGGAAAAACTGCCTGGAAATATAGCCCGAAACTGATTCCATGGTTGCTGGAAAATCTGCCGCGCTTTGATGTGGTAATTGTAAACGGGTTATGGCAGTACCATACTTACGCTATCAATGTTGCTCTTAGCCGCATTAAAGCAAAAAGCCCAAAGGTATATGTAATGCCACACGGAATGCTGGATCCCTATTTTCAAAAAGCTCCCGAACGGAAATTGAAAGCGCTTCGTAACTGGCTGTTTTGGAAGCTAATTGAACGTAAAACGGTAAATAACGCCCAGGGGCTCTTATTTACCTGCCAAACCGAATTATTACTGGCCCGACAATCTTTCAAGCCTTACCTGCCTCAAAAAGAACATAATGTAGGGTATGGTATAGAAGCTCCACCCGCCTTCAAATACTCCATGAAAAAGGCTTTTCTGGAGCTGTGCCCTCAAGCGGAGGGAGTACCTTACCTGCTTTTTTTGAGCCGTGTGCACCATAAAAAAGGTGTCGGATTACTTATTCAGGCTTACGCCCAAATTTTAAACGAACTAGGTGAAGAGGATATTCCACTACTAGTGATAGCAGGGCCAGGCTTGGATACCTTATATGGGAAACGAATGCTTGATTTGGCTGCTGCCGATGAAAGGCTAAGCCGAAAAGTTGTTTTTACCGGCATGCTAACCGGCGACTCGAAATGGGGGGCGTTTCACGGTTGCGAGGCTTTTACATTGCCAAGCCACCAGGAAAATTTTGGGATTGCTGTGGTGGAAGCTCTAGCCTGTAAAAAGCCCGTTCTCATTTCAAGCCAGGTAAATATCTGGAGGGAAATCAAAGAGCAAGGAGCCGGGATTGTTGCCGATGATACGGTAGAAGGCACTTACCAATTATTAATGGAATGGGTAAGTGCTTCGGCCAAAGTAAAGGCTTTGATGGGCGAGAATGCCTACGATTGTTTCACTGAAAATTTTGCAATAAAGCCTGCAGCCTTAAGGATGGCGAAGGCTTTAAATTATTGAATATGAGAAGGGAATCTAAATTAACTGTAATGGACTTAAGTATGATTTTAACTCATAGCGCTACGGACCCAGATCCGTATATGAGGCCTCAATTTACCTTACAGAACAAGGTATATCGGTTTTGCTGGGGAATGTGCTGGCTTATGCTTTGCAGCTGGACACCCAAGCCCTTACACAACTGGCGCATTTGGATATTAAGGCGCTTTGGCGCTAAAATCGGGAAGAGGAATGTGGTATATCCCAATTGTAAAATATGGGCTCCATGGCTTTTGGAAACCGATGATTATGTAACTATCGGCCCCGGGGTGGAGATTTATAATCCCGGAGGAGTGAAGTTGGGTAACCATTGCATCCTGTCGCAAGACTCTTACCTCTGCGGGGCAACCCATGATTACAACAGTGCCGAATTCACCTATGTTAAAAAGCGAATTATACTTGAATCGTACACCTGGATATGTGCACGGGCAATTGTGCTGCCAGGAGTTACCTGCTTTGAAGGCAGTGTTTTAGGGGCTGGAAGCTTAACCTCAAGAGACCTCGCTCCCTGGACTGTTTACGCCGGCAATCCGGCAAAGGCTGTAAAAGAACGGACAAAATTCACCTAGATACTTTTAGCTTATGGATGAAAGACATGTTTATGATGTTTGTGTTATTGGCAGCGGCCCTGCAGGCATTACTTTTTTGCTTGAGTATGCACATCTTAATCCTCAAAAAAAAATGCTTGTTATTGAGTATGGGCAAAAGGGGCAGCAGGGCAAAAATCAGTTGGACGAATCCATCAAAATTAACAATCCCGTTAACCATCATAATCCCTATGAGTGTACCAATAAAGGGCTCGGCGGCACATCAGCTACCTGGGGTGGCAGATGCGTGATGTACGATGATATAGATTTTATAGATAGGCCTGTTGTTAATGGCGGTTGTACCTGGGGGCTTGGTTTGTTTGACGAGGTTTCCGCATACGTGCCTCGTGCAGCACACTATTTTGAATGCGGAGCTCCAATATTTAACCTTCATAAATCGCCCAAATTTCAGGGAAAACACATCGTCCCTGATTTTAAAGAGGGCATAGTATCAGATTCTATTATAGAGCGCTGGAGCATGCCTACTCGTTTTGGAAAAAGGTATGGAAAGGAAATAGCTGAACACAAAAATATCACCCTGCTGGAAGGTTTTGAAGCCAGGGATTTTGGACAGCCTGATGCGGGGGGAAAAGTTCGGAAATTAACTATTCGGGAAGTTGAAACCGGAAAGTTGCAGGAAGTGCATGCCGAAGCCTTCGTGATTGCATCCGGGGCTCAGGAAAGCACCCGAATTTTATTGCGTAATCCGCAGTTGTTTGCAAGGCTGGGTGGAGTTCCAGATGCACTGGGGCGCTATTATCAATCGCATTTATCTGGCAAAATTGCTTCAGTAGTTTTTAATCATGACCCTAAAAAAACTGAATTTGGCTTTCTCAAGGATGCAGACGGTACCTATGTTCGAAGGCGTTTTCAGTTTAATACCGATTTTCTAGTGAAGAATAATTTGCTGAACACCGCTATATGGCTGGATAACCCGCTTTATTTCGACCCGAAACATAAAAGTGGAGCAATGTCTTTCATGTATTTGGCAATGATAACACCTTTTTTGGGAAAGAAATTAGCCCCGCCAGCCATCGCGCATTCTATCACAAAAGGCAAAGTAACCGGCATCCCCCAGCATGTTGGCAATATCGCCCGACAGCTTCCGGGCTCGCTGGCGGTGCCTGCTAATATTTTTTATAAGCGATATTTCAACCGCAGAAAACTACCCGGGGTATTTTTATACAGTCCTGAAAATCAGTATGCACTTCATTTTCATTCAGAACAAATTCCAGACGCGGCTAACCGTATGCAGCTCGCTGAAGATGGCGAAACGCTCGTGATTAATTTTGAACTTAACGAGGTAGATATAAGGTCGGTAATAAAGCTTCACGAAGTTTTGGATGACTGGCTTCAAAAACATAACTGCGGCAAACTAAAGTATTGGTATCCAAAAGAAGAGTTGTTCTCGGCCATAAAAAAGATGTCAAAAGATGGCATTCACCAAAATGGCACTACCCGCATTGCAGATACACCCGAAGAAGGTGTAGTTGATAAGGATTTGAAATTATTTGGTACTGAGAACATTTTTGTATGCAGTAGCTCCGCTTTCCCAACCTCAGGGCAAGCCAATCCAACTTTTTTTCTCGGTGCTTTTGCAGTACGGCTCGCAAACCATTTAGCCAGTATAGAATGATGCTTACATGTGTGGCTAATCCAACGCTACTAAGTAAGAAGCGGCCAGCTGTGCGGTAGCTCGGTTAAACTTAAGTCGTTGGCCTCGGAATAAGCAGGAACGATTGTTCGGAGGCGTGCCTTGGCGAAGTGCCTGGGTTAAAAATTTCATCATCAGCTGGCCTTGTGAATTGGGAAGGTGCATTGGCGGGTTTTCTGAAGCAAGGGAATGAGCGCATGAGAAAAGCCGGCGCAGTACCGTGCGGCTGATGAGGAAATTTGCGCAGAGGACTGTGCGAAAAAGGCACCTTGCCAAGGATCTAGATTTTTGTTTCTTTTCATCGATGGAAAAGAAAGAGAAAGAAAGTGTATTGCACTGCCTTAATTATTAAGAAGATACAATGATTAAAAAACTGAGCTTTCTTAAGTTAACGGCTATGCCCTTCGGAAGAACTGATGGAAAGGAGCTCAACGAGGCCTTAAACAATTAATTACTCGTTAAATGCCGAAGGAACAAAGATGTTATGAGGCTAAGCATACCTTCATGCCTTAACTTATAGCATTGCTAGCTACTCACATCCAAGCGGGAAACCCTGGCTACACATAGGCTTCATTGCTTAATTGTTTATTCAGATAACCTATCGGGAGCAAATCTAAATTAACGCTTTCAATACACTTGCTCTTGATAAATGACTGCCACATTAAATATTATTTGAATGAAAACTACCGAATTAGTTGATGGAGTACACTCTTCAGTACTTGGATTTGGCTGCGCGCCAATTTTAGGGGCTGTAGACTCCGTAAAATCGCAAAGGGCAATTGAGTTTGCTATTGACAACGGCATTACTCATTTCGACCTGGCACGGTCTTACGGCTATGGCGAGGCTGAAAAGTTTGTGGGAAAAGTGATTAAAAACAGGCGGGATAAGGTGGTAATAGCCAGTAAGTTTGGTATTAAGCCAAGCTGGGCGGCCTCTGTTCTCAAGCCCGCCAAGCCATTTTTGAGGTTTATTAAAGGAAAGCCTGCTACAAAGCCTTTAAGGCCTGCAGACGAATCCTCAAAATTAAGCGACTATTTCCTTAAGCGCGTTCCGCTTACGGGTGCCGAAATGCGCAAAAGCCTTGAAAGAAGCTTAAAAGAATTACATACAGATTACATCGATTATTTCTTTATACACGAGCCACGAAACTTTCTAATAAACGTGGATGAGCTTTCTGAAATGGCCGAAATTCTTAAAAAGGAAGGAAAAATAAGAGGCTGGGGGCTGGCATATATGCGATCCAAAGAGCATGTCCATAAGCCCTATCTCAATAAATTTGGAATCCTTCAATTCGATAACTCGCCAGGAGCGACAGGTTATGAAGCTGTAGTATCCGAGAGGGGCCTCAAACCCAATATCATATTTTCTCCTCTGCGTGGTGGCTCCAGCGAGCTTTCTGCCTCAGAGAAACTTCAAAAGTTGTTCAAAGATTTTCCGAAGAGTGTGGTGTTGTGCTCAATGTTTAACGAAAAGCACCTCCTCGAAAACATAAAGCTATTGTCCAAATAAGAAGTCTTATCGGTTAAACCGCCTCTGGCATTAAACTAAATAGCTATGGAGTTTTTATTTGTAAGTGACCTCTCTGGTAACAAAAATTCTGGCGCTGCCGGGAGCCTGATTACCATTGGAAACAATCTCGAAAAACAGGGGCATTCGGTTGATTATATCTGGAAGAAGGAAAAAAGGCTGATAAAAAATCTGAACTATTACCGTTTTTTTGAATTGCCATTTTCGCAGTATAAGCAAATAAAGGCAGCTTTAGAATTAAAAGAATATGATGCGGTTTTTATCAGCCAGCCACACGCATGGTATGCAGTTAAGCGGTTAAAAAGCCGGTATCCCGAAATGATTTTTATAAACCGGTCACACGGCTGGGAGCTTAGGATTGACCCTATTACCTGGAGTCTTGAACCGATTTCGAGGCTGAAAAAGCTGTTTAATAAAGTAACGTTATTTCTGCTGCAGCACTGCTCGTATTTGACTGTAAAACACAGCGATGCTATTTTATGCGCCAGCACTGATGATGCCAGGTTTATCCGCGATGCTTATCCAAGGCATAAGTCGAAAATATATACTATTAACTACGGCCTGGACGATGAATATCTGAACATTCCCCTAAAAATTACCAAGCCTTCCAAAATGAGGTTTCTGTTCGTAGGCCAATATATTCCCCGCAAGGGAATCAAAGATTTACAATTTGTGTTTAAAGCGCTTGCCTCGCGGTATTCAAATTTTGAGCTCACTTTTATAGTGAACGCTGAATCGAAATCCCATGTTGAAGCCGATTTTGGGTTTATTCAGCCGGAGGCACGACATGTTTTACCCTGGATGGGCCGCGAAGAACTGATTAAGCTTTACCAGGAAAACGACGTGTTTTTAATGCCATCATACGGCGAAGGTTTTGGCAAAACAACTTTAGAAGCTATGGCTTGCGGGCTGTGTGCAATTGGCTATAAAGACGGTGCCCTAACAGACCTAGGCAAGCACCTCGAAAATGCTCTGCTTGTAAAAGTGGGAGATAGGGAAGGCCTGCTGGATTGCATGGAGTACGCACTGGTTAACCCACTAAAAGTGAAGGCTATGGGCTTACAAGCTTATAAAGACGTGCAAAAACTCACATGGCAACAAACCAGTACCGAAACAGCCAGCCTTGTAGCTAACCTGCTTCAAAATAGAAAGGGGCGTATACGCAGCCTTAAGCAATCAATCGAAGTTTCTCCATCATTATCAGGCTTATAATATATTAGCAAATTTCCCTTAACACAACATTGCCGCCCATGACATAAAACTTATGATTTAATGCCCTCAGGGTTTTGAGCCCACTTAGTCATGCCGAATTTATTTCGGCACCCCATCATACAAGGGCATTATATATAGTTAAGTATGTAAGGGAACCTTTCTAATTCATCATGCCGATACTTGTGCTGAAGTTGTTTCAGTATCATTTCAGCAACTCATCATACATTCGCATAATAAAAGTGGGGTCCCGAAATAAATTCGGGATGACAAATCGCTTTATTTAGTATGATGTCATTTTTACTTTCTGTGTGTAAAAAAAATAACCCTCTGCCTATGTCAACAAAACTGGATTTAACTATTGCCATTCCGGTAAAAAATGAAGAAAATAACCTTCCGGGATGCCTGGCCGCCATTGGTAGCAGTTTCGCTGAAAAAATCGTCATTATCGATTCTGGGAGTACAGACAAAACCTGCCAGATAGCTGAGCAGCACGGTGCGGAGGTGGTAAGGTTTGCCTGGGACGGCCGGTTTCCGAAAAAACGCAACTGGTACCTTCGCAACTTTGCGCCCCAAACAAAATGGGTGTTTTTTCTGGATGCCGATGAATACCTTACTGAAGAGTTCAAGAACGAGCTTCGTGAAACCCTCGCTGATCCAACCAGCAATAAAGTGGGTTATTGGCTAAGCTATACCATATATTTTTTAGGCCACCAGCTTAAAGGAGGCTATCCACTAAGAAAGCTGGCTTTGTTCCAGGTTGGTGCAGGCGAGTATGAAAGAATTGATGAAGAGCAGTGGAGCAACCTGGATATGGAAGTGCACGAACACCCTTTGCTAAATGGCGAGATCGGAGTTATTAAAAGTAAAATAGACCATCAGGATTTCAGGGGAGTATCGCACTACATTACCAAGCATAACGAATATGCCAGCTGGGAAGCAGGAAGGTTTCTCAAAGCCTATAACTATTCGAAACTGGCACAATCATGGACCTGGAAGCAGCGGATTAAATACCGTTTAATGCGCAGCCCCTTAATAGGCCCTGTATTTTTCTGCGGCAGTTATTTCCTGATGGGAGGCTTTAAAGACGGCTCCCGCGGACTGGCTTTTGCAATACTCAAGATGGCTTATTTTACCCAGGTGTACTGCAAAATTCGGGAGAAAGCCGCATTGCAGGTTTAAGAATTTAACATTTGGCTTATGACATAAAATTCTTTATGCTACAAAAACAGGCTTTAGGCGCTTTTTCAGGCCGGGTCCTCGAAGCCTTCAATGCTATTAAGTTAAGGCGTTTGCTCTGGTGGGTTAGCCTTTTCTCTCCCACTGGGAGAGATGCCGTAAGGCAGAGAGGGTATGAGACTTTGCATGACTTCATATCTTAACTTAATGGCATTGTCGAAGCCTTAAGCTAAATGCCTCTTGCAGAGCTTTTATCTCTCAAAGCCGCGACGTTTTTCGCGAAGCCCGCAATTCAATCTGCCTTTGCGAACCCTTTGCGTCTCTGCGCGAATCTGTCATTCAATTTCTTGAGTGTTCAGGTAATTGCGGACCTCTTGTTTGAGGCCATTTGAAAAACATTAAACATCACTATCATGGAATAAAAAGCCTGTACATACTGTTGTAAGCTGCCAATTACACCAAAAAAGTATGTGTTCTGCTTTTGATTAAGCCAGGCTAATCAATCCCCCAAAAACATCCTTATTAAAATTAAACATGGCTAATGGGCAAAGGCTCATTACATTTTTTCTGAGCCTTTTATGGCTCGGAAATAAGCTGGCTGTAAGCCGGCAAGCCCATGCTATGCACTTTTTTGTCGGTTTTCTAATTGGCGCAAGTGCTTGGTTTGAGTTGGAACTAATCACTATTCCAATCCCTAATCACCAGTCACTATTCACACTGCCTCAATCACCAGTCTCTAATCACTAACTACCCATGAAAGAGAAAAAAGCATCAGTTCTGATTGTTGGAATTAATTTTCATCCAGAACCCACTGGTATCGGAAAATACACGGGCGAATTTGCATTTCACCTTGGTGAAAAGGGTTTTGATGTCGACGTGATAACCGGCTTTCCGTATTACCCTAACTGGAAAGTTTTTGATGGCTACGGAAACTGGTTTTATAAGTCAGAGACTCAGGGTGGCGTTAACATTACGCGCTGCCCCCTATACGTGCCGCAAACAACGACAGGCTTAAAGCGCATGCTTCAGGATCTATCCTTTTTCATCACCGCATTTATTGTTTTACTTATCCGCATGCTGTCATTTAAACATTATGAAATGATTTTCGTAGCCTCGCCCTCATTTCTTTCTGGCTTTCTCGGTGGGTTTTACCGTTTTTTTTATCGTAAAACGAAGTTTATATACCACGTTCAAGACCTGCAAATTGACGCAGCCGAGGAACTCGGAATGATAAAAAGTAATAAACTGCTTAGCCTTCTAAAATATCTCGAACATCATATCATGGATCACGCCGATTGGGTAACAACCATTTCAGGCGGAATGCAAAAAAAGATATTATCAAAAAAAGCCCGAATTCAAAAGCAATACCTTTTTCCCAACTGGGTCGATTTTAAATCCATTTATCCTAAAGAGGCAAGTTTTAAAGTCCTAAAACAACTAAACTTTCCCTTATACAAGCGGGTGGTTTTATACTCCGGAGCCGTTGGCGAAAAGCAAGGCTTAGAAGTAATTCTGGATATGGCACAACGGGCAAAATCTTCCTTACCCGATATTCACTTTATTATTTCCGGATCCGGACCCTATGTAAAAGTGTTGGAACAAAAGGCTGCACTGCAAGAGTTGGATAACCTGCTTTTTATCGGTTTGCAGCCGCTAGAAGTTTTCAATGAGTTGTTAAATCATGCTTCTATTCACCTGGTAATCCAAAAAGATAAAGCAAGTAACCTGTTACTGCCTTCAAAGCTTACCAATATTCTGGCGGTAGGTGGGCTATGTATTGTTACCGCAGCAGAAGGCACTTCGCTACACGACATTGTGCATGGAAATAATATTGGAATGGCTATCGCACCAGAAAACCCGGAAGCCTTATGGCAAGCCATTTTTGATGCGGAAACTAAGAAAGAAAGAGCGGCCCTCTATAAGGAAAATGCTATGAAATACGCCGCAGCCCATTTAAAGAAGGAGGCTATAATAGAAAGTTTTATCGATGAAATTGGGTTGAGCAAAGTGCCTCAAGGTGTACCGGTGGAAGCGCTCGGCTATGGCATGCCACAAGCCTGAAAGGCAGTTGGGTTACTCGTTGTCTGCTAGAAATTTTATTAACGGGACAAAAAATTAAACGCCTGGCCCTGGAATATTTGCTGTGTATTGTGTAAGGGTGGCTGTTAGTTTTGGAGAAACAATTCATGGCTGCTCTTATACAGGTCCGGGGTCATTGATAAAGGGGCGGACTTCTACTCAAATCGAGGCAAATACCTATTCAATTTTCCAGCAGAATATAACAATGCGACTCTTTGAAAGGGTTCCCCGAAGTTGAGGCAAAAGGCGGGTTTTGGCAGATGCTGCTTTTTGCTTTCGGCTTTCCGGGGCCCTTTGTAAGGGAATGCTGCAAAGAAACTAGAGTGTATTATGGTTTAAATAAGCGCAAAATCCAAATCGGCTCCGGGTGGAGAGAACACGATAGTTTGGCAGAATTATCATGCCTATTTCTGCTTTTGGGGCCCTTTGGGTATTTGTGTTTTTTGATTTCAAGCAATAATGGACAAGAGTTTAGTATAAAATAAGTGTTAGTTTTCCTGAGTAAAGTATAAGATCTCTCTGATAGCGGGCACTCTGTGTTTATCAAGTGCAATAGGGTTCATGCAGGTAGTAAAATAGTCAATTCTTTTGAGGGAATTGGAACCCAGCCCGCTATCAAGAGGGTCTTTTATAAAAAAGCCAACTCCATCTCTTGTCTCTAATCTCTAATCTCTAGTCTCTCATCTCTAGTCTCTCATCTCTAGTCTCTCATCTCTAATCTCTTGTCTCTAGTATCGAATCACCGGCATAGCGCTTCAGAAATTTTGCTATAAACCAGTTAGCTGCCGGGTTGCTGATTTCATGCTTATGCACCAGCACAACTTCTGTGGTAATGGCATTCATATTTAATTCGGTAAAATAGACGCCAAAATTGGAATATTGCTTCATAAGCGATGCGGGCACAATAGAAACCCCTAACCCATTTTCTACTAGTCTTAAAATGGAATGGACATTATTTGCCTCATGTGTAATTTCGGGATAAAACCCAATTCTGCGACAAATTTCCAACAGCTTGAAATTAAATTCAGGAGCATAATCCTGGCTAAAAAATATAAAAGGCTTATCAGCTAAAAAGCCCTTTAATTCATTGGGATGTAATTGTGGCAACAGCTGCTGTGTAACCAAAACAAAGGGATCGTTAAATAAGGTTTTAACCATTAGCTTTTCAGAATTCACAGGCGCCCTGATAATGCCAATGTCCAGTTTTCCGTCTTCAAGAGCTTTAACCTGCTTAATAGAAGGCACTTCATACAGGCGGGTTTTAACATGCGGAAAAGCAAGGCGCATTTCTTTGAGGATATCCACCAGATGATCATAATAAGTAGAACTAATGTAACCAATACGCAGTTCGCCACTTATAGAACTGTGAATTTGCCGGGCTATATTTTTTCCTTCTTCAAGCTTTGCTAGAATACCGTCAACTTCCTTTTTAAAATATAAGCCGGCATCAGTTAATACAACACGCTTATTATTACGCTCAAACAATACAACGCCCAGCTCTTCCTCTAATTCTTTAATCTGTCGGCTAAGCGGTGGTTGCGAAATAAAAAGCTTTGAAGCCGCTTTTCTAAAGTGTAGTTCTTCAGCAACAGTTTTAAAATAGATAAGATGCCTAATCTCCATGATACTTTATAGGAATCGATTATTGATAAAAATGATATTTTCCAAATATCAATAATGCTTTTAAGTTTGGCAATATCAAACGAACAAGCATTATGCAACACAAAACCTCAAAATCCACAGTTGATGAAATCAGGAAGCGTTTTGATAACGACGTTGAACGTTTCGCCAACCTTGATACAGGCCAGCAAACAGTAATAGATGCCGTACTAAGCCTTGAGTTAATAACAGATGCAGCCAGCTATGTAAATCCTGAGGCTACACAATTATTGGATATAGGCTGTGGCGCAGGAAATTATACCCTTAAAATGTTACAGAAGGTTGCTGGCTTAAATTGCACATTGATTGATTTAAGTGACCCGATGCTACAGAAGGCAAAACAGCGGGTGGAACAACAAACCAGCGGCGAGGTTGAGGCGATACAAGCAGACATTAATGAGATAAGCCTTCCGGCAGAAAAATTCGACATTGTACTAGCTGGTGCTGTCTTACATCATTTAAGGGAAGAGGCAGATTGGGAAAGGGTATTTTTGGCCATCTATCATTCCCTCAAGCCCGGGGGCAGCATTTGGATATGCGACCTGGTAGCTCAAGATCATCCGGAAGTAGAGAAATTATTTCAACAAAACTACTCCCAATTCCTAACAGCACTGGGAGGGCAGGAGTTCAAGGATAAAGTATTTGCTTATATCGACAAAGAAGACACGCCCCGCTCGGTTACTTTTCAGCTGGAGATGTTAAAAAAAGTTGGGTTTAGAGTAACTGAAATTTTACACAAAAATTCGTGTTTTGCAGCGTTTGGGGCAATAAAATGAAAGGGCGAGACAGGGCCTTGGTAAATAGATGGGGAAATTTTTTCGCAATTATTTGCATAGTAAAAATTTCTTAAGCATCTTCGACTCAAAATCAGAGCCTTAACCTATGTCCTCGAAACCAACCTTGAGATATTTTCCTCAGTTTTTATCAGAAGAAGAAGTATCAGAGCCTTTAAAAGTAGTTGAAGATTTCTTCCTTTCACACAGTATTACACAAAGCCGCGAGTTTTTACGGTCTGGCCTAAAACCAATTGGGCACGACTATTTAAACCAAAATCTACAGCGGGAAGACCTGGCATCTTTTTTTAATAAGCTTGATAAACTTATTGAAGGAATGGTTGTCATCAGTTTACAAAAGTGGAAAGAGGAAAATACAGCTACCGAATCCGCCAGTGGAGAATTAGATGCAGAAGAAACTTCATACGAAGTTGAAGAACAAGCCTAAAGCAACATTTGCGAACGCTTTTAGCCGAAGCCGGCCTTCGGCTAAAAGCCTCTATTTTCCATATAAGGCAAGTACCTCATCCAGGTAAACCAAAATATCAATAGGAGTCCCGTTAATCCGGGTACTGCTGCGTTTTCTACCCATACGTACAATCAGCATATCTTTGGATGGGATGATAAATAGGTATTGGCCGCCAAGTCCGCGGGCATATTTTACGTCAACGCCATTCCTGTTAATCATCCACCACTGATAGCCATAATAATCAGTCTTTTTGCCATCTCCGTCAGGCAAATTGTTAGGCGCTAATGAAAGTTTTAAGTAGTTAGAGTCCACCAGTTGGCGCCCGTTAAACTGCCCTTTTTGCAATACCATTTTACCAATCTTTGCCAAGTCCCGAACGTTTGTATAAAAACAGCAGAATGCCTTTTCGTTACCATTTTCATCATCCAGGCTCCAATATGCGGGTTTTTTAACACCCAGGTGGCGCCAAAGCTTTTCAGACGCATATTCGCTTAAAGTTTTGCCTGTTGCTTTGGCTAATATAAAGCCCAGTATCTGCGTATCGCCACTTTTGTAGCGGCTAACAGTGCCAGGTTTTTCTGTAACTTTCAGCTTATCAACCATACGATGCAGGTTTTTGCCATAGTATGATTCGGTAGTGGCATTAAACGGCGTGTTATAACTTTCAGTAAAATTTAAGCCAGACGCCATTTGTAAAAGGTGCCTTACCGTAATTTTAGCCTTATCGCCTTCCTTAAACTCTGGCAGGTACTTAGCCACCGGATCATCAATTGATTTGATTTTACCTTCGCCAATTGCTATACCCACCAGTATGCCAACTATACTTTTGGTAACTGAAAAGGGGTTTGAATACCGCTGTGGAGAAAATTTGTCCCAATATTCCTCATACACAACCGAATCCTTTCTAATTACCAGAAACGCACCTGTTTCCATTTCGTCGAGTATGCGCCTTAAAGTATCGGTTAAAGGTGTTTTACTATATTGTTTTGAATTAGGCCAGGGTTGGCTAAAGTTTCCGGCATTCACTTTGCGTTTATAGAAAATATCAATATCGTCGATATCGGCTTGTTGATAAACCAGGGCTTTATAAATATAGGTGGTGTCCGTTAATACGATGATGAGATTAGCCGCTGCCAGTAAAACCAAGAAGCCAAAAATAAATTTAAAAGCCAACGAACGTTTTTTCATGTTAAATGTTAATTATTGATGTGCCACATTTAACGGTAAGGTTTTGCGGCGATATAAAACTATTAGTTTTATTGAAACTACCATTATTAACTTGCGTAAAAGCACAAATCTAATTTTATAAGAAGATGTCGATTAAAGCAGAGTTTGAGGCAGAGCAGAGGATTTCTCATTCTATCCTAGCATTTTCGCATAACGCAATCATTGCTTATAGGTTTTTTACTAAAGAAGATTTTCTTCATATGATGTCTGACATGTCACCGGAAGATATAGTAAAGGATCTTGAACGTTTTAAAAAACTTGAAGAATATAAAATCTGTCAGAAGATACAATTTGTATTAGAGCAAAAAATTGCTTCTGAGAAGATGATTCTTCAACCGGTACTGGATTAATACATTCTTTATTCCCATTCCTTTCCTAATATTGAGTTGTTAAAGCTACCGCTGTTGGCGGCTTGGGAGTTGTTGCGTTTCCTCAGCATAAAGATTTTATGTGAAGGATAGTTTATTTCGCCATTTTTCCAAACACCAAAAGCGTAAATGACATTCTTCGAAGTAGAACCTTCAAGTAGCACTGCCGATTTTGCGGAGACCTGAGCGTGAGGCTGAAAAGAACGGCGGGCCCGCTTGAGCCTGTGGGCAGAAGCATCGTTCTTTTCTTGATTTTTTGGTTACCTTTTGTATCAAGACAAAAGGTAAAGGAAGAAGAGTTTGAAAGTAGTTCCTGAGTTATCAAAGAGGGGTCTCTATAAAAAGCAGCCTACAGAAATTTTATGTCATTGGCACTTTCTTTATTCCTATCATTTCTAAATCAAAAAACTTTTCATAAATAAGCGAACGTTCACTTATATTTGTACCGTAACATGAGGACAAGAGATTCCCAAAAAGAAGAGCTGGTTAAACAGAAGGCTATTGAAATGATAGTGAAAGACGGCTTTGAGGGTTTTAGTGTTAATAAGCTAGCCCGGGCTTGTGGTATATCCGTGGCAACACTTTACATCTATTATAAAGATAAGGACGATTTAATTGTCAAAATAGCTGTGGAAGAAGCCAGCCGCATGAGCGCCGCCGTTTTGCAGAGTTTTGACCCCGAGGTTTCGTTCGAAGAAGGCTTGCGCCAGCAATGGAGAAATCGTTCTAAACATATGTTGGAAAATCCTACTGCAGCCTTGTTTTTTGAGCAGCTGCGTACGTCCACCTATCACGACAGTGTGTTTAACGTTATTGTAAAGGATTTTAAAACATCAATGGGCAAGTTTATGCGCAATGCCATTGATAGGGGAGAAATAGATCCCTTACCATTAGAGGTTTACTGGTCGGTTGCATTTGCGCCAATGTACAATTTAGTACGCTTTCACAATGAAGGAAAAAGTATAGGAGGCAAAAGCTTTACTTTAACAGACGATTTACTATGGCAAACCTTTAATCTAGTTTTAAAAGCGCTTAAAAAGTAGCCTTTTAATTTTTATTGAAAATAAGTGAGCATTTATTTATGGAAACAACATCTACCATTTTAGTTTTCAAAACAGATATTAATACCGAGGCCAGAAGGGAACTGGTTGGAGAATTTTTTAAAAGTAAAGGAATAGCCTGGAACGTGGATTTACAGGATATAGACTGTGTACTTCGTATAGAAACGTCGCGTTTTTCGGCAGAAGAGTTGATCGCAATGGTTAACGAATTGGGCTACTTTTGCCAGGAACTCGACTAAAGAAAAACCATAAGCTTTCTATCATCATTATAATAAAACTATGCAACCAACAACTAATGGGACTGAAGAATTTAGCCCATACCAAAAATTAATAGTAGCCATATTGGCCTTGCTGCAATTTACTGTAGTGCTGGACTTTATGGTTTTATCCCCTTTGGGTGATATTTTAATGAAATCACTAAAAATGAACCCGGCAGACTTTGGCCTGGTAGTGTCCTCATACGCTTTTAGCGCAGGTATATCAGGCATTTTAGCAGCAGGATTCGCCGATAAATTTGACCGGAAAAAACTCTTGTTGTTCTTTTACGCCGGCTTTATTTTGGGTACTTTATGTTGCGCCCTGGCAAATTCGCACCTGATGTTGCTTCTTGCTAGAATTGTAACCGGCCTTTTCGGCGGAGTTATTGGTTCTATATCATTAGCAATAGTAACTGATTTATTTAGTGTTAGCCAGCGAGGCCGGGTAATGGGCGTTGTGCAAATGGCATTTGCAGTAAGCCAGGTGTTAGGTATACCATTAGGTATTTACCTCGCTAATATTTGGGGCTGGCATTCGGCATTTTTAATGATTGTGATAGTAGCTGTACTTATCTATGCCGCCATATTCTTTAGGCTTAAGCCGGTAAATGCACATTTGGCCCTACAATCAAAAAAAAATGCCCTTACGCATTTGCTTCATACGGTTTCAAACAAATCCTATATAACTGCTTTTGGTGCAACGGCTCTGCTTTCTGTCGGTGGCTTTATGTTAATGCCATTCGGAAGCGCTTATTTGATCAACAACATTAAAATCACTAACCAGCAATTGCCCCTGGTTTTTATGCTCACTGGCGTATCTTCCATCATTATTATGCCCTTGATAGGGCGCTTAAGTGATAAGGTTGATAAGTTTATGCTGTTCTGTGCGGGTTCTGCGCTAGCTATAGTAATGATATTGATTTACACCAATTTAAGCCCGGTTCCGCTCTGGGAAATTATTGTGATAAACATGGTTTTGTTTATGGGGATTATGAGCCGTATGATTCCTGCTACAACTTTAAACACCAGCATTCCTGAGATGAAGGACCGCGGGGCATTTATGAGCGTTAACTCATCCTTACAGCAAATGGCAGGTGGGCTTGCAGCAATAACCGCCGGCTTAATTGTAACCCAAAAGACGGAAACCAGTCCGCTTGAAAATTATAACATTTTGGGTATTGTAGTATCTGTAATGATTGTGGCTTGTGCCTTTCTGGTTTATAAAGTAAGTGTTTTGGTGAAAGAAAAAAATGCAAGGCAAAAGCCCGATGTGGTAATGCAGCAACCGCAGAAGCCAGTACAGGATACAGTTTAATTTGCTTGCGTTTCCGCTTTATAAACCTAGGCCTTACCTTTGAATAAGTATGGAAGCGGTCAAATTATCGGTACGGAAAATAATTCATATTGATATGGACGCGTTCTATGCTTCGGTGGAGCAGCGCGATTTTCCGGAATACCGGGGCAAGCCAATTGTGGTAGGCGGGCTTCCGCAGGGTAGGGGCGGTGTAGTTGCAACGGCCAGTTACGAAGCCCGAAAGTTTGGCATACGGTCGGCCATGAGTTCTAAACAAGCCCTTCAACTCTGCCCCGAAGCGATATTTGTAAAGCCTCGCTTTGCGGTGTATAAAGAGGCATCTGATAAGGTAAGGGAAATTTTTAGGCGATACACGGACTTGATAGAACCCCTGTCACTAGACGAAGCCTACCTCGACGTTACCACCGATAAGTTAAACATAGGCTCGGCAATAGACATCGCAAAGCTGATAAAACAAGCCATTAAAGATGAGCTTCAGCTAACCGCTTCTGCCGGAGTGTCTATCAATAAGTTTGTAGCAAAAATCGCCTCAGATATTAATAAACCTGATGGGCTAACTTTTATCGGCCCATCATCGGTTGAGAAGTTTATGGAAAGCCTTCCGGTTGAAAAATTTTTCGGAGTAGGTAAAGTAACTGCTTCTAAAATGAAGAGCCTGGGCTTGTTTACAGGCGCTGACTTAAAAAAGCTTTCCGAAGCAGATATGGTTAGGCATTTCGGGAAGCCTGGAGGTTTTTATTTCCAGATTGTACGGGGCGTGGATAACCGCGAAGTGCAACCCAATCGCGAGACGAAATCGCAAGGGGCGGAGGACACCTTTAGCCACGATTTAACTACGCTTGAGGAAATGGATGCCGAGCTCGAAAAAATTGCGGTACTGGTGCATAATCGCCTGGCTAAGCGAGATCTCAAAGGACGCACCGTTACCCTTAAAGTTAAATTTCACGACTTTAAACAAATCACAAGAAGTTTTTCTTTTCCTGCCGGGATAAATGATGCTCAAACGATACTTCAAACGGCAAAGAAATTATTGGCTGCAGCCTTTCATGAAGGACAGAAAGTACGTCTATTGGGAATTTCGCTGTCCAATTTCAGGAACCATGAGCCGGGTTCTCAAAACACCCCTGGCTTAACTCTTTTTCCAGAGCTGTTTTAGAGGATAAAGGCCTAAAACACAAAAAATAAATTCGATGTTCTTATACCAGGGGATGAGCCAGGTATGAATCAATTCAACGATTTTAACAACCCGCAGGTTGCCAACTTACCGGCCTATTTAAGGCAGTATGTAGTGGAGCAGCACTATGAGCATTACACACCTGCCGACCAGGCGGTGTGGCGTTATGTAATGCGCCAAAACTATAGCTACTTAAAAAATGCCGCCTATTATCCTTATATACCTGGTTTAAGGGCTGCCGGGCTGACCATCGAACATATTCCCAGATTGGAGGAAATGAATAATGCCCTCGGTAAAATAGGCTGGGGGGCGGTTACCGTTGACGGGTTTATTCCGCCTGCGGCGTTTATGGCCTTTCAGGCTTACCGGGTACTGGTTATTGCGGCGGACATTCGCCAGTTAGAGCATATACAGTATACGCCAGCGCCAGATATTATCCACGAATCTGCTGGGCATGCACCTATAATTGCCGATAAGGCATATCACGAATACCTGAGCTATTTTGGTTCCATTGGTGCAAAAGCGATGTTTTCATCCAAAGATTTTGAGTTATATGAAGCCATTCGCGAATTGTCGATCCTAAAAGAAATGGCAGGCACCGCGCCAGAAGATATCGCCGCTGCTGAACGTAAGGTTGAATTTTGCCAGGCAAATCTTGGTGAACCGTCTGAAATGGCTTTGCTGAGCCGACTGCATTGGTGGACCGTGGAATATGGCTTAATAGGCAATTTGCAAGACTTCAAAATTTATGGTGCCGGCTTGCTTTCTTCCATTGGGGAAAGCGTTTCGTGCATGAAGCCATCTGTTAAAAAGTTGTGGTACACTATCGATGCGGTAAATTATCCTTATGATATTACCAAGGAACAACCTCACCTTTTTGTGACACCAACCTTCGAAAACCTAATAAATGTACTCGAAGAATTTGCTGCTACCATGGCTTTCCGCAAAGGCGGAATGGAAGCGCTACATAAGGCTATTGAATGCAAAAATGTATCTACAGCCGTTTTTAGTTCGGGACTTCAAGTAACTGGTGCGTTCTACAATGCAATAGCTGATGGTAATGATGAGCCAATGTATATAGCCGCTAAAGGTGGGTGCGCCCTAAGTATTAAAGACAAACAAATACCTGGCTTCGGTAAAGATAAATACAATGATGGATTTATGGCGCCGGTTGGCAAAGTGAAGGGTTTTTCCAAACCGCTGGAAGATGTAAGCCAGGCAGAACTAACAGAAGCCGGAATAAAGATTTTGAAAAATCTGAGTCTTGAGTTTGAGAATGGTATCTCAGTTCGTGGGAAACTTAAGGGTATAACTTTTAATGATAACAAGTTAGCAATCTTGAGTTTTAATGATTGCGTATTAAGTCTTAGTGAAGATTCTCAGTTGCAGAGGTTTGAATTTTCAGACTTTGATTTGCCAGTGGGCGAAAAGATTGTTTCTGTTTTTAGCGGCGCTGCTGATAAAGACGCCTTTGAAGAGATCATCCCGGTTTCGGCTACTGCAACCGCCCATCCTATGTACGATGATAGAACTAAAGTTTACCACCAACTATTTGCAGAGGTAAGGGCCATAAGGGAAACCGGGGAGGGCTATGGAACGCTTGTTGATATTTGGAATGCCCTTCTGGAGGGGCATCCGGATGATTGGCTTTGCAGCCTGGAAATTTTGGAACTACTGGTACAGCAACGCTTACTTGCCAACTTGCAGGCTAAAATGAGAGAACACCTGCAAGCAAAAGCAAAAGAACATCCCGAATTGGAAAAACTTATTACGGATGGATTTTATCTAATCGAGCATCCGGTTACGCAAAGTGCCTAACCCAAGCTTGCCAGTAACACCTTCCATGCCGTGTGCACATCGCCTTCAAATAAAAATTCTTTGGCCCGTCTGTGCAGTAATTCTTCGCGCTCAGCCAGATCATGGGTTGTGTTTTCGAATATTTCCTTCATCCAATCTTCTTTTTTCATATCCAATACTTCTTCCATAGGCGGAAACTTTTCGATATTGCCTAACTGCCCTAAATTGTTTCCGCTTAAGATTACTGAATTGCGTATTGGCTCTGGAATTTGGTCTATACCTATTCCTGTTGAGCGAATGGGCTTGGCAATTTTGAACAGATTCTGTTCTGTGATGTGGCAATACCAGTCGCCGCCAAGCCGTGCCACCAGGTTTATTTTAGCTTGGTCTATTTTTCCATTTTCATCCAATATATCTTCATTGATATGAATTGCTTTGATTTCGGCTAAAACAAGGTTTCCGGCGCCGGCATTTTCACCCAGGGCAACAATCTGCTTTATTATGCACTCCATCTGCACCGGAGACTCTGCAACTCTTGGAGGCCGAACCCAATTAGATTCTAAAGCCGTAAAGCCAGCCTTTTCAAACTCATTTACGCCTTTGGGATACTCAGTACTTGCCAGGGATGTTTGCTGCACAATATCGTAATTAACAATATTGATTACACACTCAGGCACTTCATGCAGGTTTTCCAAAGTATGTTTGGTTGTATTGTCCCTAACCCGGCGGGAAGGTGAAAAAACACAAATAGGAGGGCAGATGCTAAACAAGTTAAAAAAGCTAAAAGGGCTTAAATTAACGTTGCCTTCTTTATCAATAGTTGAAGCAAAGCAAATTGGCCGTGGTGCAATTGCATATTGCAGGTAATTTTGAATTTCGATCGGCGAAAGTTCACTTAGCAGGATGCTCTTCATAAAGGCTCTTTTTTAATTTAAGTATAGAAAAATCGTCGCCTGATTTTTTGATGCTGGTGGTTAACACACCCAATCCAGTAACTTGAAGTTCAACAAGGTCGCCCTCATGAAGCCATTGTGGTTTATAGTTCGGGTTGCTGAGTAAGCCAGTGCCATTTAGTTCCAAAAAACAGCCTGTACCTACAGTGCCAGAACCAATAATATCCCCCGGAAATAAATCAACTCCGTATGCACAACGTTCAATAATTTCCGCAAAAGTCCAGCTCATAGTTTCTGCATTGCCATTAGAAACTTCTATTCCGTTAACTCTGGCAATCATTTCCAGGTTATATGCTTTTCCCGTATGTCCTTCAGGTGGAACTGTAAGATACTGTTCCAATTCATCAGGTGTAACCAACCAGGGCCCGGTTACTGTCGAAAAATCTTTCCCTTTGGCAGGGCCAAGGCTAAGCAGCATTTCCTCCATTTGCAGGGTTCGGGCACTGAGGTCGTTCATTATCATAAACCCTGCAATGTATTCGTCAGCTTCTGCCGCTCGTATGTTGCGTCCCTTTTTGCCTATTACAGCCGCAAATTCAAGCTCAAAATCAAGCCTTTCAAAATGATCTGGCATGCATTCTACATCTCCCGGGCCTTGTATGGAGTTATGATTTGTAAAATAGAAAACCGGATATTGATTAAATTCGTCAAGCATTTCCAGCTTGCGGTTGCGGCGGGCAGTAGCAACATGCTGCCTGAAAGCGTAAGCATCCCGGCAGGATGGAGGATGAGGTACCGGTGCCATCAGTTCATAAAATGCCTCTTCTTTGGCGTGTAATTTATCATTTATTATCAGGTTATTGATCGTCTTTGCTTTACGCATCACTTCTTCTCCACCATTTAAAAAAAGCGACATAGAGTCTGGGATAAGCTTATCACATGAATTTAAATTATAGATATGCCCATTAGCGAAAACGCCTAAATGTTCCTGGCCTTCGGTTTTATAAGAAACAAGTTTCATGTTAATGCAGGTTTAATGGTTAATGTTGGTTTAAAGATTTCCTCGTGCCGCTTGCTCCCTTTCAAGAGCCTCAAATAATGCTTTAAAATTACCAGCTCCAAAAGAGCGGGCGCCTTTGCGCTGTATAATTTCAAAAAAGAGTGTCGGGCGGTCTTCAACCGGCTTGGTGAATATCTGTAGCAGGTAGCCTTCTTCATCGCGGTCGGCTAAAATTCCCAACTGTTTTAGGCTGCTTACATCTTCGTCAATTTTTCCAATGCGGTTTTCCAAATCATCATAATAAGCAGCCGGGATTTTCAAAAATTCAACTCCCCGTTTCTTGAGTTGGGTAACAGTGTATAAAATATCGTTTGTAGCAATTGCAATATGTTGTACACCCTCGCCGTGATAAAAATCCAGGTACTCTTCCACCTGCGATTTTTTCTTGCCTTCAGCAGGTTCATTTATGGGGAACTTTATATAGCCGTTGCCGTTGCTCATTACTTTGCTCATCAGCGCCGAATATTCAGTGGAGATTTGTTTATCATCAAATGTGAGTATGTTTTTAAAGCCCATTACTTCTTCATAAAATTTAACCCATTTATCCATTTGGTGCCATCCAACGTTGCCCACACAATGGTCAACATGTAACAGTCCTGCCGGTTTGGGCCGGTACGAATTTTCCCAGGGTTGATAGCCGGGCATGAAAACACCATCATAATCTTTTCGCTCCACAAAAAGGTGAACGGTTTCACCATAGGTGTAAATACCGCTACGTTTTAATATGCCATGTTCGTCGCGCAAAGTTTCAGGCCTTAAAAATGGTTTTGCTCCCCGTATAATGGTTTGTTCATAAGCATCATAAGCATCATCAACCCACAGTGCCAATACTTTAACCCCATCTCCATGCTTTTTCACGTGCAATGATACGGGATGGCCTGGCTGTAGCCCTGTGGTAATTACCAGACGTATTTTATTCTGTTCAAGTACGTAGGAGACCTTTAATCTATCCCCTGTTTCTGGCCCACAATAAGCAAGATTCTGAAATCCGAAAGCCGACTTATAGTAGTAAGCAGCCTGCTTGGCATTTCCTACATATAACTCTATATAATCGGTTCCATTTAATGGCAGAAAATCAGTAGTATCAGCAGTTTTATCTAAAGTTTCAGTTTTCATAGTTAAGCAGTTAGGTGTCAGGTATGAGCTGGCTGCCGTCAGCTATGAGCTATTAGCTATCAGCCTTTGCCTATCAGCAGTCAGGTACATATATCATACCTCATACCATTTATACATTCATACCTCATACCTCACACCTCAGTCCTCACACCTCAATCCCCCTCAATCCAGCTCTTGTAGTAATTTACATCTTCAATATTAAGTGCATCTTCTGTAAGCATTAAAGGGTGAAACGGATCTATCATCACGGCTAGTTCGTCGGTGCTTTCCTTGCCTATTGATTTTTCAACGGCGCCCGGATGAGGGCCGTGCGGAATTCCCGCCGGGTGTAAGGTAATTTGTCCCTTAACAATACTCTTACGGCTCATAAAGTCACCATCAACATAATAAAGAACCTCATCGCTATCCACATTACTGTGATTATATGGTGCAGGAATTGCCAATGGATGGTAGTCGTATTTACGCGGGACAAATGAGCAAAGCACAAAATTATTCCCTTCAAAAGTTTGGTGTACAGGTGGGGGCTGGTGTAGGCGGCCGGTTATCGGCTCAAAATCGTGTATAGACAGCGCCCACGGATAATGATAACCATCCCAGCCAACAAAATCAAAAGGGTGGCTGCCGTAGATATAAGGGTAAATGAGCCCTTGTTTTTTTATCAGAATCTTAAAGTCGCCCATTTGGTCGAAGGTTTCCAAATCCACGGGTTTTCTAATATCGCGTTCAGAATATGGCGATTGTTCCATCAGTTGGCCCCATTCATTTCGGTACCGTTTGGGTGGCCTTACCGGACTGAAGCTTTCAACAATAAACAGGCGATTGTTTGCTCCGTCGAATTTAATTTGATAAATGGTACCCCTGGGAATAATCAAGTAATCGCCGTATTTAAAAGGGATATTTCCGAAACCTGTTTTCAAGGTTCCACTTCCTTCATGAATAAAAATTATTTCATCTGCCTGGCTGTTCTTATAAAAATATTCATTCATGGAAGATTGTGGCGCCGCTAATGAAATGTGAAGGTCATTATTCACCAGAACCGGTTTCCGGCTTTCCAGATAATCGTACTTCGGCTGGATTTTAAAGCCAAGCAAACTTGTGTGGCGCAAATGTTTTTGGCGGACAATTTTGGGCTCAACCGAATAAGGTTCGCCCAACTTTTTTACCAAAGTAGGTGGATAATTATGGTATACCAATGAAAATAAACTTGAAAACCCTTCGGTAGATACCAGTTCCTCAGCGTATAGGCTTCCATCAGGTTTCCTAAAAACAGTATGTCGCTTGGGAGGAATTTTTCCCAACGTGTAGTAAACAGGCATAGCAATAATTTTAAATAAAATTGTGTATCGGCGAAGGCGGTCCGTGTAAGAAAAAGAAATGATAAGCGATACAGTTCAAGCTTAAAATTGAAGCTGAAAAGCAGGCGCCAAATGGCGGCAATTAGGTTTATCTAAGCAGCGTATCAAGGAAACAACCGTAAATAAAGGTTTGTTTTGGCTCAGGTTGCCTATCTTTGGAGCTTACTTTTCCATGAATATAAACTTCAACCCATTCGATATAAAGCTTCCGGTAACAGAGATTATTCCTGCAGTTAGTGCACACTTAAGCAGTAAAAACACCTTGGTTGTAAGCGCGCCGCCGGGAGCCGGAAAGAGCACCCTATTGCCATTAGCTCTACTAAACGACGAATGGCTGGACGGAAAGAAAATTATTATTCTGGAGCCCCGCAGGCTTGCCGCAAGTTCTATAGCCTATAGGATGGCATCTTTACTTGGCGAACCGGTTGGGAAAACCGTGGGCTATCGTATCAGGTTTGAAAACAAAGTTTCTGCCCAAACACGAATCGAAGTAGTTACAGAAGGGATATTAACCCGTATGCTGCATAGCGATAATGCGCTTGAAAATGTTGGATTGGTAATATTTGATGAGTTTCATGAAAGAAGTATACATGCTGATATTGCCCTGGCGCTTTGCCGGGAATCACAACAAATTTTAAGGCCCGATTTACGGATTATGGTGATGTCTGCGACCCTGGATGTGGGTAAACTGGCCGAAATCCTTAAAGCCGATGTGATAGAAAGCAAGGGAAGCATGTATCCGGTGGAAGTTATTTATGCAGGAAATGATGATTCTGTAGCGCTGCACGAGGCTTGTAGCAGATTAATTCAAAAAGCCCTGAGGGAGAAGAAAGGAGACCTGCTCGCTTTTTTGCCTGGACAGGCAGAGATAAGGCGCTGCGAGGAAATCTTAAACAGGCAGTTAAAGGGAATAATGGTTTATCCTCTATATGGACAACTTTCTAATGTGGAACAACAGGCAGCCATAATGCCCGATCCTCAAGGTGGGAGAAAAGTGGTGTTGGCAACTTCTATAGCCGAAACAAGTTTAACCATTGAAGGGATAAAAATTGTGGTGGATAGCGGCTTTAGGCGCAGTTCCACATTCGACCCAAGGACAGGGCTTTCTGGCTTGCAAACATTACAAGTATCTGTCGACTCGGCCGATCAGCGGGCGGGAAGGGCAGGACGTTTAAGTGCTGGAGCCTGTTACCGTATGTGGACGATGGCTACTCAGCTGAGGCTGGCTCCTTATCGGGTGCCCGAAATATTGGAAGCTGACCTGGCGCCCCTGGTATTAGATATGCTGCAATGGGGCGTTAATGATATTTTATCCTTAAGCTGGCTTACTCCGCCCCCGCAAACTACTATCGAGCGAGCAAAGGAACTCCTGGAAGCCCTAAATGCCTTGAAGAATGGAAAAATTACCCGACATGGAAAGCGAATCCACGCTTTGCCCTGCCATCCGCGTGTAGGCAATATGCTTCTAATGGCGGAGGCGTCGGGGAAATTGCCTCTTGCTACCGATGTTGCGGCTTTGGTAGAAGAGCGCGATCCGCTGGATAACTATGCCGGCGTAGACTTTAATTTGAGGGTGGAGGCCTTGAGAAGATATAGGGCTGAGGGACGCAGGGAAAAAAAGTGGGAAAATATCGAAAAAGTAGCAGCCATTTATCGAAAACTTTTTGGAATCCAAGCCTGTAATGATGCTGTTGGAGCGTATGATACAGGCCTATTACTTGCTTTTGCATATCCCGAAAGAATTGCGGCAGCAAAGCAAGATTATAATGGACAGTTTCTTTTAGCCAATGGCCGAATGGCTGCTGTCGCCCAGGATGACAATCTTTCGCACGAACAATGGCTGGCAATTTCGCAGTTAGATGCCCGGAAAGGTTTGGGGAAAATTTACCTTGCCGCACCAGTAAACCCGCTTGATTTGCTGTTTATGGCCAGGCAGGTTGATAATATTTCCTGGGATACGCGCAGGGGCGGCCTCATTGCTTCTACCGAATGGCGTATTGGAAGTGTCGTGGTTCAATCGCGGCCTTTAAAGACTTTTTCAGAAATGCAGCTTACGGAAGTAATTTCTAAAGCTGTTGAAGAAGAAGGGGAGAGCTTGCTCAATTTCGATGAAGACGTTGAGCAATGGCAAAACCGGATAATGAGCCTGCGAACCTGGAATAATGATGGCACCTGGCCGGACGTAAGTACAGCAGCATTACTTAAAAATAACCGCGAATGGCTTTGGCCTTACTTTGCGCAGATTAAAAAGCCGGATGATTTCAAGAAAATCAACCTGGCCGAAGTTTTAAAGCAAAGCCTCGACTATAGCCAGCAGCTGTTACTGAATGAGTTGGCTCCCGAGGGTATTATAGTACCCAGTGGTTCTTTCATAAAGTTAAGGTATTTTGCACATGGCGAAAATCCTGTATTGGCGGTACGTTTACAGGAGATTTTTGGAATGATTGAGACCCCGGTAATCAATTTGGGGAAAAATGGGGTGATAATTCATCTTTTGTCCCCTGGTTTTAAGCCAGTACAGGTAACATCCGACCTGAAAAGCTTCTGGTCGGGGACTTATTTTGAAGTTCGAAAAGAGCTAAAAAGGCGTTATCCTAAACATTCCTGGCCAGAATCGCCCCTCACAGCCGAGGCGGTAAGGGGCGTAAAGCGTAAGTAAAGGTTACCAATCATCTTCCTCCTCATCTTCCATTTCGTCGATATCGGGTAACATTTCCGCCCATCCACGTCCTTCGTCAAAAAATTCAATCTTGTTTAAGGCTTCAAAGTGAGGGTGCTCTTCAAACAAGTGCGGCTGACTTGTTGCACTTAATCCAACGGTAATATGCTTATGATAATTTAATGCTAATAAATGCTGTAAAAAATTATCAAATTTATCATTGGGCATTTCTTCAACAATTTTCAGAAACGCTTCTTTAACTTTATCTATAATTACGGGAGGATTCTCACTAACTCCGTCAGCTGTAATCTTTAACTCGGTCTCATACATCCCACCTTTTGCAGCTTCGGGCACCTTACTATTAATCAAATGAAATAATTCTGTCACTTTCATGTATAGTGTAGTTTATACAATAACTGCGATAACTATGCCAGTGTTTTTTTTGAGTTCCTAACAAGTGTTCAAATATTTAACTTGGCGCTACCTGGTTGGTTTTGAGCAAAATATGCTCCAATTTTTCCTGTCTTGAAAACGAGACAAAATTACACAACGTATAGTGGTAAGCAGCGCTCCATTTTTGTAAAGCAATATGTGAATGTTTAAACATATAATCTGTTATATCTTTATTTACAAGCACTGATAGCCGCATTATGGCATTAACGTAGATAATATATTTTTATTTTATTGACATGGGCTTAAACCTTACTCGGCCGGTAGACTGTGTAATAGTTTTACGATTAAGGAAATAGCCCCCCAAAACTTACCTACTTATGATGATGAATTCTAACGTAAACCGACCTGAACGCCTGTATTACCTGGACTGGCTTCGCGTATTTGCATTTTCCATTTTACTTTTTGAGCATAGTGCTGAAGTATTTGTAGATTGGAAGTACTGGATAAAGAACGAGGAAACTTCTGTTTTTTTGACCCAATTTATAGCTTTTTTTCTGCCCTGGCGTATGCCTTTGCTGTTTATTATTTCGGGCGCTGCGGTAACATTGTCGTTTAAAAGAAAGTCGGCTATGTCTTACTTTTCAGAAAGATGTGTGCGCTTATTAGTTCCCCTGGCCTTTGCCCTAATTTTAATCATTCCTCCGCAGATTTATTTTATTAAGCTATACCGTGGCAGTGAGGAAGCTTGGGGTGACTTTTTTCACTCAATTATCAATCTTGACTGGCACTGGTCGCCCAAAGGAAATGTTCATTTTATGCATTTGTGGTACCTTGCGTTCCTTTTTATTTATTGCATGTTGTTATTGCCGGTACTTCAGTTTGCCAAATCAGATACCGGAAAGTACATTATAGAAAAAATGTCTGCTGTATTGAGCAATCCAATCCTGCTGCTTTCTATGGGAGTGTTTATTAACCTGCCTTACTTTATTTTAAAGGCAATACTTCCAATGACTTACTATGTATCCACCTTTACTTATTATTTCCCATTTTTTGTGTGTGGCCTTGTTTTTTGGCCCAATGCTTCTTTTAGGTACGGAATTAGAAAGTGCACAGGCAAAGCCTTATTGGGGGGAGTTGCGTTAACTGCAGGGTTATATTGGTTTTCGATTACTAACAGTGATCCCCATACTTATTTTCTGAATTTAAGTAATCCAGGCAATTTGCCATTGTTTATAGTAAAATCCTTAAATCAATGGCTATGGGTGCTTGGCATATTCGGACTTGCAATGCGGGCGCTCAACTATGGCTCAGAGAAGTTGACTTATGCTACCCAGGCCGTTTATCCTTTTTATATTTTGCACCAAACGGTAATCATCATTGCAAGTTATTTTGTAATACGAATGGAAGCTGGAATTAGCTATAAGCTGGCTTTAATAACATTTCTATCATTCGGCTTTATTTATGCCCTTTATGAACTAATAATTAAGAGAACCAATTTTACCAGGGTACTTTTTGGAGTAAAGCCGGAAGCTAAACAAATACAGCCAAGTCCTCAGGTAGAAAATATCTTCAAAACCCCAGTTATGGAACAGAAGGCTGCTGTTTAACGGAATATCTCTACATATAATATAGCAAAGCCTGGTGGTGATTCCCGCCGGGCTTTGCGTTTTTAAGGCTTATGTAAGTTAAATTCGCTGTGTGGCCAGTTTAATTCATTTATGCATGATTACATATAGAACTTGCAAGTATTTCTGCAGATTATAGCAGGACGTAAAATCGGAGGTTTACATTTTTTGTAAAGTAAAATCATTATCTGTAAACAATATTTTGTGTCTACCGCTATGTATAGAAAAGGCAACATTATTGCCCGATAAATGGCTAGTAGAGAATATAAAACACACCAAATCTAATTCTTCTTATTCTGCACCATAGGAGATTACTCATCCAGAAGAATAAGAAGCAACCCTTAAGAGTTTCGAGCGCTTTACTTCATTGGATGGGCAGTTCGATTAAGTATTCAGCATCAAGTTGAGCAATAAACACATCATGTCATTGGCGTATATCGGCCTTAGATAAAATTAGATTGCTATTTACTTCTTGTGAATATTTTCTTTTGGTGTTTATTTTAGTTAGTTAATAGAAAGAAAAATAATTAATAGTTATTGTAATGATTCGGTTTTTTCAGACGTATAGGTTTCAAAAAAAATCTTAAACATATAAATTATGAAAAAAATCAAATCTACCATGTTATTATTTAGCCTATTAGTTGTTAGCCTTGGTGCTTGTAAAAAAGACGACAATGACAGTGTTAAAGAAGAAGTGTTTAGTTCTGGCCTTACCTTTAAATTAGATGGAGCTACTAAGAAAAGTACATTGGTTGTTTGCGTCAAGGATGAGGAAGTTCAAGGTGAAGAAAGCTTGGGTTTGGTTGCCAGTATCGGAAATTCAGAGTCTTTAACAATTGCATTTGATGGTGTTCCTACGGTCGGTAATTACAATGTTGCTGATAACGAGAATGTAGTTGTTGCCTATCAAAATGGTTCTAATCCAGCAACAGATATCTACGTTGGCGAAACTGGTACAGTAAAAGTAACCTCAATCAGTGATAAAGAGATTAAAGGGACGTTTGAAATTTCTGCCGAAAATAGCGGAGAAGCGACAAAAACAATCTCCGAGGGCAAATTTTCTGCGAAGATTGTTGACGCAGATTAATCCTTTTGTACTCTAAATAGTTAAGCCTGCCTAAAAGGAGCAGGCTTTTTTTATTGATTTTTTAAAAATCTAATGCTTCAATATTCAATGCCATTTTAGGTTTTATGGCTTAATTATCAGAATGTTATTGGAGGTGAGTATAGTCCAGAATGTTTGAAAAATGGCCTTATTAGCGTAGAAACGCAGTTTTTTCATTTAGAGTTTGGAAATGAAGGAAGGATTTGTACTTTTGTCGCGGAGAGTTGGCAGAGTGGTCGATTGCGGCAGTCTTGAAAACTGTTGACTGTAACAGGTCCGGGGGTTCGAATCCCTCACTCTCCGCATAATGGAACTGGACTAGTTTCCGAGCA
>Ga0307408_100000226_pt1 | contig 60055 bp, 51 predicted proteins | sample 322Cmetagenome_FD_202116 | JGI IMG/M metagenome (GOLD analysis project Ga0307408, IMG submission 202116) | Maize rhizosphere microbial communities from greenhouse at UC Davis, California, United States - 322HYB-C-3 | ecosystem: Host-associated > Plants > Roots > Rhizosphere > Soil | place... | reverse complement strand
GATTTGCAGTCGGAGCACGAGCGCTAGTTAGTAGAGAAAGAATACAAACGCCCGGTTATCATTACTGATTATCCTGCATCTTTCAAAGCATTCTACATGCGAAGAAATGATCATTCGGAGCCAGGAAAAGAAACTGTTGCTGCAATGGATATCTTGTTCCCTGGAATCGGTGAAATGGTTGGAGGATCTCAACGTGAAGAACGTTTGGAGGTTTTGAAAGAAAAATGCGCTGCATTCCATATCGAAGAAGAAGATCTTTGGTGGTATCTTGATACAAGACGTTTCGGTTCCGTTCCTCATGCAGGATTCGGGCTTGGATTTGAACGTATGGTGATGTTCGTTACAGGTATGTCCAATATCCGTGACGTAATTCCTTTCCCACGAACACCACAAAACGCAGAGTTTTAATTGATACGAATATATTCAGTAGGGCCAGGTCGAGACCTGGCCCTACGTGCTTTACCCAGCAGCCACCGGAACAGGAACAACCTCCTCTTCCTCCGGTTCAGGGAATTTTATCGTTTTCTGTAATTCCTTTACAGGAATAAACGGTCTGCTGGTGAGCGGGAAAATATCCATGAGCTCGCCACTATAATAGAACTCGTAACAGAGCCCGCCAAACGTATATTGCTTATCTCCTACTTTAAAACTGGAACCTCCGACAGACGGATTTTTCTTCGGTTTACTTTTCTGGAAACCTAAGTTGTAAAGCGTTCCTAAAATTTCCGGACGATTGGCCAGGGTAAATCCTGATTTCTCCCAATGCGCCTGGAATTGACGAAGGAAAAAGGCCGTATATAAATAAGAATAGAAATGATCCCCACCTTTCATCAAACGTTGGATCGTATGGTGTTTGTGTGCGTCAATGGTATCAACTACGAGTTCCGGGAAGGAATCCTTCAGGTTAAGACATTGCTGGAAATAATCTCCCGCGTAAAACGGACTTTTCTTATCGTATACATTCGCTTCTATCTTTAAAGCGGTGTTTTGCAAAATTCCTGTTACGCCATAACCTCTATTGGTGGTCATGATTAATCGACTATAAGGAATGACATATTTCTTGAATTGCTCACGTGCCGAGTTGAACATACGGATTTGTTCTCCGACCAAACACATCACGATCATTCTTGATTCCACCCCTGTAATTCTTGAAACTGAATCGATTGCAGCACTGTCAGCACGAACAACCTGGCAAAATTCCTTCCATTCCTTATAATTTGCCCAAGGATAGATAGAAACAGAGGCTTCTTTTGCACTGGCTTCAATTTTTCGCAATTCGCGTTGATAACCTTTATGGTCTTTCATTCTCAAGTTGGCAGCATCCAGCATACGAAGCGCGATTGTGATATCACCCGTATTCTGGTAAGCTTGCAAAATGATCTTCGCATTGTGTGGATAGTACTTGGCAAGAAGCCCGACATTTTGGTACATCTGGCGTTCATGCTTGGCAAAAGACAAACTATCGGTAGCAAAACCCTGGTTGTACTTGTTCGCCATTTTTGAGAAATAACGGCTGTTCAGATCCTCATTACCACCATCGTTGGTCCACTTCATTTTTGCAGCAACAGCAACACCGATAAGCGCAAGGGCAAAAAGTGCAAGTAAATGAACTGCGGTAAAATATCCTCTTCGAAGCCATTTTCTGAATTTGCTTCTTGGTTTCTTAGATTCTTCGGCAGAAGTGGTGATTGGCGTTTCGTTTTGTTCGCTTTGTAGTTGTTCTTCCTGTTGGTAATCCATTTGGTATCGGTATTCAAGTGCGTGTTAATACGATGAACCTTTAAAAAAGTTCAGCTTGCAAATTTCTGCTTTTATTCTGAATTTCAAGTAACCCATCACACAAATATTCGTACAGATAAAAAAAGCACACACTTGAAATACAAACACATTGCCTTACTTCGATTTCTGATAAGTGTAATTCTCGCAGTTACCACCTATTTCATTTGTTCTTCCATGGAATTAGGAACTGGTAATTGTTTTGAACTGGGCTGGATTGTATTCGGGATTTCCTATCTCGTGCAGGGAGTAATAACCATGTTAAGGATCCAATCCTCACAAATAAAAATGCACGCAAAAGATGAAGATCTCGGGGTTTGGCTGCAATTCATTGTGATGATTGCCTCGTGTTCCATTTCGTTGTTTGCATTAATTGTCTGGAACAATAACGAATCCATTCCGCAACTTCCGAATAGTGTCTTATTTATTGCATCCGTTGCTCTTTCATGGTTTGTAGTTCATTTGTCCTTCACTTTCCGGTATGCACATTTATATTATGGAGATCTGAATGAAAAATACAGTAAACACGCCAAAGGATTGGATTTCCCGGAAGAAGAACATCCGGATTATCTCGACTTTGCCTACTATTCCTATACAATTGGTATGACATTCCAGGTTTCGGATGTAACCGTAAAAACGAAAGGTTTACGACGATTAACCCTCGTGCATTCGTTGATTTCCTTCATTTTTAATACGATCCTGGTGGCATTGACGATCAATGAAATTTTGAAATAGGCCGTTATGTTTCCCGCAGATGCACAGATGTTTGAGGCGCTTACCAGCCGCCTCTTAGTTTATGTGTGATAATGTATAAAGCGAGTGTGGTAACCGAGCTAAATAATCTGCGCATCAGTGGGAGAAAAAAATAATTTGGGACAAAAAAATCAGGATTCCTGTTTACCTTTCCGGCATATTCGCACTACCTGGAAAATAATTGATGAAACATTCCGAATCCGAAGCTTCTTTAAAACGCGAGATCGATGTGCTGTACAAGCATTTCCGCGAAGTGAAGGGCTTGCTTAAATCATTGGGGTGCGATGCCGTTACGGCGGAAGATCTTTTCCAGGAAGCGATAATCATATACCTGCGACGAAAAGAAACTCCCGATTTCCAATTCACAGTTGAACCCATTCATTACATCAAACAAACATGCAAATTCCTTTGGTATACTGAAACCCGCAAACAAGCCAAGCAGGACAGTATTCGTTTGGAAGAAGTTCCGGAAGCGGATGAATGGATAGAAAAGGAGATGAAGTTCAAATCGCTCGAACACGCTATTTCACGCATTGACGAAAAGTGCCGGGAATTGCTTCAGTTGTTCTATGGTTTGGGCTGGAACATGGTGGATATTGCGAAAAAGCTGGGCTTGCGAAACGACAAAGTTGCCAAAGCACAGAAATACCGTTGTATCCAGAAAGCCAAGGAATTAGTTCAGGACTTCGACTCCGCTCAGTCCAATGTTGAATCAATTCAATTCTAGGTCATGGAAAATAACTGGAATCAATTGATCGAGCGCTATTTGAATGGCGAACTTTCAGCAGAAGGAAAAGAGGCGTTTGAATTGGAGCTAAGCAAAAACGAAGCGTTTCAGCAGGAAATGGAGTTGCATCAGCTTACGCAAAACCTCATCAAACGTACGGCAATTCGCAATATGGTTGTGAAACGCGGAAAAGCTCATCACCTTAAGAAAAACATAACTACAGCAAGTATTGTTGCGTTGGCTGTCGCAGCAATTGCAGCAGCCGTTTTGTTTACACGAAATTCAGGATGGAATTCTGATAGTGATTCAGCCGGTACAGAACAGGAAACGGTGGATGCAACATTGCTGGAAACCATGGAGGAAGAACTGCAGTTTGAAAATATAGATCCGCAGTACTTCAAGTTTACAGGTGAAAACGACGTTTTCCTATCGGAATCTGGAGTTTTGCTCAGCATTACGGAGAACAGTTTTGAACTCAACAATAAGCCTTATCACGGAGAAGCGGTGATTCAGTGGCAGGAAGCGCAAAAAGCTTCGGAAATTGTAAAAGCAGGTTTGAGCACTATGAGCGGGAACGATCTGTTGGAAACACAAGGCATGTTCAGTTTGAATGCGTTCACCCCTGAAGGAAAACCGCTTGAACTTTCGAATACGGGAGTTTACGTACAGGTTCCGGTAACCGAATTGAAGGAAGGAATGATGCTTTACCGGGGAGTAAAAGACGAGAACGGTAAAGTTGATTGGGTGAATCCTGAACCAATGGAAAAACTGCCGATCGCTAAAAGCATGGCTGAGATCGATCTGTACCCGCCGAAATACGAACCCAAACTGAACGAACTGAAGTGGTTTACAGATAAGGCAAAACGAGATAGTTTGTACCAGAGTTTTGAGGAGGAATCCGGGAATCAGGCGGATAGCACATCATCTCCTTCAGAACCAACTCAACTAATGAACAGCGTTGAACCTAAAGTCGAAAACCCAGCGCTTCCGAATAGCAGCTTTTCAACAATAGGATCTGTTGCAATGACGGGTTTGAGTAAAACAACAAATTGGCTCAAAGGAACTGATTTTGATTACTTAACTGCAACTGAAGCTCCTCAAATTGGGATCGAACTGCCTGAAGATAAGGTTCAATGGTACTTTAAATTGAAAAAAATAAAAGGAACAGATGAAGTTTGGGTTGTTGCAACTGTAATAATAGAAAAGGACTGGTACATTAGTTCCATGAAGTTTCCAGGAGACATTTTCGGAGTTCCGACCACTTTCAAAGTGAAGAGTTCAACGAATTATCAAATTATTGGAGATCCAGTAGAACCAAGTCCAATAGTATTCAATGATGAAGAATCTGGTGAAACTATCAGCGCACATTTCGGTACAGTGGTTTTCAAGCAAAAAATCAGATTCAAAACTAATGACATGAGCCATATAGATGTCGATTATTCTTATCAAACTTGCAGAACAGAATCGCATTGTCTAGCGCCCTATAAAGACAGTTACACTATCTCGGCTATGAATTATATGTCATCCAGAGGCAAACGTCACATCCCACCCTCAAAAGTGCTCGCCATTTGGAATACCAAATTCGACAAAACCAATCTGGCGACCGTAGATTTTGAGAAACGAATGAAAGCCATTCACAACACCTGTGATGAACGTGTGTTCGACATTTACGCGAAAAACCTCAATACCCCGCTTTGGCAACTCGATCAACAGGTTGTCAGGCTGGGATATCCGGAATTCCAAAAATTTGCAGATGAACACGTTGGAAAATTGAACCTTACGGATGCTCACCAGCAAAACCTGCGCTTGTTTTACGATGAAGCCATAAAGGCCATTCGTAAAAAAGGAAAGGAAGCCACTCTTGCAGCCATTAAAAAAGAGAGGGATTGGGACAAATCGCTTTCCAATGAAAGAACACAAGAAGTTTACCGGAAAGGGTTGCGTGAAGCAGCGAATAGGCAAGAAGAATTTGAACTGAACTACGACAATGTTTGCAAACAGTTGGGGCGTACAAAGTCGTTTTACATGACCGGAAATAAAAAGGCGAAGAAAGCACCAAAAGGAAAACCTGCGCCGAACATTGTGAACATCGACCGCTTGGTAAGAGAAGCTACAAATGCCAGGCAATCGACCATTATCAAAGATGCAAAAACCGGAAAAACCGCGAAGTTGACTTACTCTCCCTTCTCGCTGGAGGTTGAAAACTCAAAATTGTACGACAAGCTTTTTGTTTACCTGTTCCCAAAAGAGATTAACAGTTATCAACGTTTAGACCTAACGAACGGAAAACTGGATTACAAACTCAACGGCGACATGAATTACAAAGCTGTAATTGTCGGTCTAAACGAAACCGGTTTCTTCCTAAAGGAAATCGATGAACCGGCACTTCGACTACGCTCAGTCACCGGTATTACTTTAACTGAAGTCTCTGAGGAAGAATTTGATAAACGCATCAACGCCATGAACTCCGGAAGAACGGCTAAGACAATGGAAATTCAGTCGGAAATCAACTGGTTGTTCAAGGAAAAGGCTAATTACAAAGTACAGAAACAACGAAGAGAAAATGCGGTTTTCAGAGCTTTGGTACGACCAACTATTTATCCTTGTGAAGAAGAAGGTGAACTAAATCCTGTACAAGCGAATATTCAGGTTGAAAAAAACGACTGGCCCGAAGAAAATGCGCAATATCCCGGTGGAAAAGAAGCTATGGCCCTGTTCCTGACGAATAACCTGGATTACCCTCAGAGTGCTTTGGACGACGGAGTCTCTGGTACAGTGTATCTGAAATTCAAGATTTTGGAAAGCGGGAAAATCGACAATGTAGAAATCAAAAAGGGAATTCCTGATTGCCAGGAGTGCAACACCGAGGCACAGCGCGTCATTGAAAAAATGCCGAACTGGATTCCAGCGAAAAAAGAAGGGAAAAATGTGATTTCCACATTTAGCTTACCTGTAAGTTTTAAAGCGAAGTAAGAACGGAAGCAGGAAAGCAGGAATTGGCTTAACATCCTGCTTTCTGCTCTTCTTATCCGTTTCAGTATGCTTTATCTCACTTCCACTTTCACACATGAAGACCCTTTGGTGTTTTCCACAGAAAGCAGGTAAACTCCTGTTGCCAGATCCGCATTGAGCTCAAAAACATCCAATGTGGTTGAATACGATGCAATTTCTTTTCCGTCGAGCGTATGTAAACGGATCAACTGTTTAGAACCGTTGCTTTCAGGAAGCTCAATCGTGAAATGACCTTTAGACGGATTGGGATAAACAACCACGTCACTGTTCCCAAATTCATCCAGGCCTACATTCTTCGGGAAAACGGAAATTCCATAAGGTTGTTCTGCAACAGGAATATGGCTTGTAACCAGGTTGGTTGAAGCATCAATTTTGGAAATTGTACCGCTGTGTCCGTTCGTTGAATAATAGTATTGCCCGGTAAGATCGAATGCCAAACACGTCGGGTAGTCTCCTACTTCAACAATTGTAGTTTGCATTGTGTTTATATCCAGAACCGTGACGGTATTGGAATCAAGGCTCGAAACATAAACCTTATTCCCTCTCACCATAACATCATGCGGATGGCTGTCTACCTCAATAGTATCGTAAGCACTTACCATGGGTTGAAACAGAGCTAGTTTGCCGCTTTCAGCGTCTTGTATAGAACAAAAGAATTGGATACCATCAGCGGAAGCTAATCCTATGGTTGGCCCGGAAAATAGATTTGCGGATAATTCCGTGAATGGGCTCAGATAGTAAACGCCCACTTCATTATCGAAGGAGTTGGTAACATAAAGAAAATCTTCATTGGGAGATAACACAATTTGGGTCGGATAACTTCCAACCGGAAGTGTCTGGATTACTGTGTTGGTAGTAAGATCAATAACAGAAACCGAATTGGACGCTTGATTACAAACATATGCCCGGGTTTCTGAAATATTCATTGTAATGAAAGTAGGAGCAAGTCCAACGGGAATGGTATCAACAACAAAATGCGTGGTCGGGTCGATTTCCAAAACAGATGCGCTCTCAAAAATGGGAACATAAAACCTGGAAAAATCATGTGTAAACACTCCTGTTGTTGCATGACCTCCAACATCGATACTGTCTGCTACATTTTCATTTTCGAGGTCAACAACATACAATTTACCCGTTGTTGCTGAACCAACATAAGCATATTGCGCGAAAGAAAAAGAACCCGAACATACCACCATCAAGAAAAATATCACTGTTTTCATAGAACTGCTTTATGCAACAAGTGAACGGCGAGAATTCTAAAAGGGTTGGAACGTGGTGTTGAAAGTGCTATTATTTCTACAGCAGAAAGAAATGATGCTTCTGCCTTTTTAAAGGTGATCCAGTGGGTTTAAACAAAAAACGGGAAAATTCACTTTTCCCGTTTTTTCATCAATCATTGATCAGAAGATTATTTGCGTACAAGAACCATTTTGATCTTTGCCACCTTTAGTACAAGGTTGTCGTCCTCAAACGCATATTTCACTGTTTCTTTAGCGTCAATTGCTTTACCGTCTTTAAGAATGATGATCGTTTTTTTCTTTTCATCCAGTTTATAATCCTGCTTTTGATTTTTCCCAGCATCACTGAATTCAATTAGATTTTTCTTCGTGAACTCAAAACCGCTTTTGTTCATATTTTTCATACGATCAAGCATAGTTTTCTTCGCAGCAGTCTTGTCGATACCCATTTGTGCCCACATTGCTTCTTGCTTCTTCAATTGTTCATCAACAATTTTTTCCTGTTGAGCCGCATCCGTTGTCGCTACTAGCTTACCGTCTTCGTACACTTCGCTGAACATCCATTTTCCAATGATACGTTCATTATCAGGAGCATCACTACAGGCAAAAAGCAAAAGGATTAACGGAAGAAAGAATAGTTTTTTCATTTTTCTATTGTATTTGTTGTTTGAGGTACGGACCATCCGTACAACTTGTTAGATAACCATATTCACGATCTTGCCCGGAACAACGATGACTTTCTTAGGAGCTTTGCCTTCCAGCCATTTCTGTGTTTCTTCCATCGCCATTACCGCTTCTTCTACTTCCTTCGGTGAGAATGTAGTTGGCAATTCAGCGTTAAATCGCATTTTTCCGTTGAAACTTACAGGATATTTCGTGTTTGCTTCAACCAGCATGTCAGGATCGAAAGCGGGGAATTGTGCTGTTGAAACTGTTCCGGCAGCATTACCGATCGCTTCCCACAATTCTTCTGCAGCGTGAGGAGCGTAAGGCGCCAATAGAATGACCACTTTCTCCAACACTTCTTTCGAAGAACATTTTTGGTCTGTCAATTCATTTACGCAGATCATCAAATTCGAAACGTTGGTATTGAACGAGAAACGTTCCAAATCGTCTTCTACTTTCTTGATGGTTTTGTGCAATGTCTTCAGGCTTTCCTTTGAAGCCGGTTCGTTTGTAACAACCAGGTTGCCCTCATTGTAGAACAAACGCCATAATTTGCGCAGGAAGTTGTAAACGCCGTTAATTCCTTTGGTATCCCAGGGCTTGGTTTGCTCCAACGGACCTAAGAACATTTCGTACATACGTAGCGTATCTGCTCCGAATTTCTCTACCAGTTCATCCGGTGTTTGCACGTTGAATTTGGATTTCGACATCTTTTCTACTTCTGAACCGCAGATATATGATCCATCATCCTCTAAAATGAATTCTGCATCTGCGAAATCTGCGCGCCATTTTTTGAAGGCTTCAATGTCCAATTTGTCGTTATCAACAAGAGAAATATCTACGTGAACTGGAATCACATTTTTTCCCTCTTTCTTTGAAAAAGTGACATATGTCTTGTTGTCTTCCAAACGATAAACAAAACTACTTCTCCCCAAAATCATCCCCTGGTTGATCATTTTCTTGAACGGCTCATCAAAAGAAATGAAGCCCATGTCGTAAAGGAATTTTGTCCAGAAACGACTGTATAACAAGTGACCTGTTCCGTGTTCAGAACCTCCAATGTAAAGGTCCACCTGGTTCCAGTAATCCGCTTTTGCTTTTGAAACAAATTCCTGTTCGTTCTTCGGGTCCATGTAGCGCAGGAAATAGAATGAACTTCCCGCCCAACCTGGCATAGTGTTGTATTCCATTCTGTCGCCTTCGGAATATTTCCACGCACTTTTCTCGGCACGTGCCAATGGCGGCTCACCGTCTTCTGTCGGCAAATATTTGTCTACTTCCGGCAATTCGACTGGCAAATGTGCGTCGTCTACCAAATATGGAATGTCGTTCTTATAATAAACCGGGAAAGGTTCACCCCAGTAACGCTGACGGGAAAAGATCGCGTCGCGCAAACGGTAATTTGTTTTTCCTTTTCCTAACCCTTGTTCTTCGATTTTCGCGATAGCAACCTTCATGGCTTCTTTTACGGAAAGACCCGTAAGGAAACCTGAATCGGCAATTCTTCCTTCTTTTTCGGAATATGCAACTTCGGAAATATCTACGTTCGCAAAAATGTTTTTGATCGGAATATTGAAATGTTTCGCAAAATCCCAATCACGCTGGTCACCACAAGGAACGGCCATCACGGCTCCTGTTCCGTAGGAAGCCAATACGTAATCACCGATCCAAACCGGAATTTTCTCTCCCGAGAACGGATGAATAACGTAAGCTCCGGTAAATTGCCCGGTAATGTTCTTTACGTCGGCTTGTCTGTCGCGCTCCGATTTCAAAGAAGCAGCAGTTTTATAAGCCTCGATCGCGTCTTTGTATTCTGCCGTTGTGATCTCATCTACCAACGGATGCTCAGGTGCCAAAACCATGAACGAAACCCCGAAAATGGTATCAGGACGGGTGGTAAATACCTCGACTACGCTCGGTAACCCACCCTTCTCAGGATTATTCGTCTGTGAAATTGGTGCCTGAGCGGAGTCGAAGGCAAATTTAACCGATGCTCCTACAGATTTCCCAATCCAGTTGCGTTGAATGTCTTTGATAGCGTCTGTCCAGTCAACCGTATCCAATCCTGTGATCAAACGCTCGGCGTAAGCCTTGATTCGCATCGACCACTGGCGCATCAGTTTTTGTTCAACCGGGTGACCGCCACGTTCCGAAAGTCCGTTGATCACCTCATCGTTCGCCAAAACGGTTCCCAATGCCGGACACCAGTTTACCCATGAATCAGCCAGGTAAGCCAAACGGTATTCCATCAGGATATCGCTTTTTTCTTTTTCTGAAAACCCTTGCCAGTCCTGTGCAGTAAATGAATTTGAATATTCCGTCACAGCGTTGATCCCGGCATTTCCATTTTTCTCAAAAGCGTTAATCAACGTATCAATATGCTCTGCTTTGTCCGAATTGTTGTTGTACCATGAATTGAAGATCTGTTTGAAGATCCATTGTGTCCATTTGTAGTATGACGGATCTGAAGTGCGCACTTCCCTGTCCCAATCGAATGAGAAACCGATCTTGTCCAATTGATCGCGGTAACGTGCAATATTTTGTTCAGTTGTAATTGCAGGATGCTGCCCTGTTTGAATAGCATATTGTTCTGCCGGCAATCCGAACGAATCGTAACCCATTGGATGCAGGACGTTAAATCCTCTCAAACGCTTGTAGCGTGCATAGATATCAGAAGCAATATAACCGAGCGGGTGACCAACATGTAAACCAGCTCCTGATGGATACGGGAACATATCCAATGCATAGAATTTTGGTTTCGTGCTGTTGTCCTCGGCTGCAAACGTTTTATTTTCAGCCCAATGCTTGCGCCATTTGCGCTCGATTTCGATAAAATTATATTCCATGATATTCTCGGCTTGCTAAAAGCTGTGCGTTGCTTCTCCGGAAGCTACAACACGGGCGCAAAGATATGCATTTGTAGGACTTTGAGAATTTTTATTCGTAGAAAGAAAATGCTTGTTTCGTCGAAATAAATACAGACTTTAGAAAAAAACTTTTATATTGTAACCATTGAAATATAATTGGTTATAACTAGAAAACTAACAGTCATGCGTAAATTCATTTTTCCCCTTACAATCTTAGGACTACTGGCTGTTCCATTTACTTCGTCGGCAAACGAGGCATCTCACGGAACGGTAATTAAGAAAGAATCAAACAACTTCAAACCGAAAAAAAAGAAGAAAAAACGTGGCGGACACGGAGGTTGTGAAGCTTACGGACGTTTTGCTCAAGTAGCAACAAGATAATTCATTCAACTTCTTATAGTAAGGCATCGGCTTCGGTCGGTGCTTTTTTGTTTAACGTGAGATAACGAATATTAAAACACATAGTTTCTTTTCCAGATTTGATTAGTGGTAATCAGCACTTAATGTATCTATTGAACCATTAAGTTATTAAGGGACATTAAGATCGAAATTTAATGATCCCTAGGTTACTATGCGGTTATAAAACGAAAACACTATTTTTAGTCAAATGTTTACAAAGTACATGCGCATTTTTACTCTTCTGGTGTTTCTCCTCGTCTTAGGGAAATCGTCAGTATATGCTTCGAATGAGGAAAACGCATTGGTTCGTTCATGGCAAAATGAAAAGAATGAAACCAAACGTTTCTACCGTTTACTTGCGCTGGGAAAATATTATCAGAAGAACAACGTAGCTAAAGCCGATTCGTTGAGCAGCTATTTGTTAGCGGCAAGCAGGCTTGAATCTGATGCCTCACGTTTTGAAGCCTTGCTTTTCGACCTGGAAGTTGAGGAATTGAACGGAAATCAAACCGCTTACTATTCCAAGATCATTGATCTTACTCCTTTCCTTTCACGATTAAAATCGCCACTATCAAAGATCATTATTTTCCAGCTGCTGGCGAAGAATCATATTGCCTTACGCGAATTTCCGCAGGCAGAAGTTTACCTAGAAGAGGCTTTGAAACTTGCGAAAAGAAAAAGAAGTTACGAGCAGATCGGAAGTACCTACCGGCTTTACGCTTTAATGGAAATGCAACGGAACAACAAGGTTCGGGCGCTGAACTATGTTGACCAATCAATAGGCTATGCACGACGTTCACCGAACCGCTCACTGGTTGCGGCATGCGTGAACAGCCAGGCCGAGATCTATAGTTATTTCGGACAGATTGAATTGAGCGTTTCCAAGAACTATATTGCGTTGCAGCTGGCCCGGGAAGCAAACGATTATCCCAAAATTGTGGAATACCAACGTCAGATGGGTGAAGCCCAATTCGTTATTTACAATTACAGGGAAGCATCGAAGTTATTCACGCAAGCTTTGGAAGAGGCAGAAAGAATTCAAGACGACCGGTCAGTTGGATTGTGTTTGGCAAGTCTGGGAATGGTGAGCCTGGCGAAAAAAGATTACGGGAAAGCCACTTCTCAATTAAAAAACTCCATTAAGATTCTTCAGCGCTTTAACGACCTGAACGGATTGGGAAAATCTCATACGCTTTTGGGGAATGTACTTCTTGAAAAGAAATTGTACAATGAAGCCCTTCGTTATTACAACAAAGCGCTGGTTTATTTTGAATCTGTTGCGAACCGGGCCGAGATTGCTTCCGTGTATCACCTGGTTGGAATTGTGTTCGAGAAACAGGGAAAATATAAGAACGCTTTGACTTACCTGAACCGTTCCGTTCAAATCCGTTCACAATTCGGTTACCAGGGAGGTATTTATCCTTCTTACAGGGCAATTGCTGAAGTTTATAAGAAAACCGGAAACCTGAAGCTAGCTTACAAATACCTGGAAATGTACTCCGATTTTTCCGACAGTTCGAAGATCATTGAGGTAGGGAGTAAAATTGCGGAAATTTCGGAATTGTACCGTGCCGAACAGCGTGAACGTTTGATTGCGATCCAGGCCGATTCCATAGAATTGAACAGAAAGGAACGTGACTTGACCACCGCACAGCTGGAAAACACAGAGTTGCGAAGCATCTTTCAAACGTACATTATTCTAGGGTTCCTTCTCCTGCTGATCTTTGGGGCGATCATTCTGTATACGCGGATCAGGCAGCGAAATATCCGTCAACAACAAAAAGAAGCCGAAATGAACCAGGTGCTTTTGCGTTCACAGATGAACCCGCATTTTGTCTTTAATGCCATGTCGGTGATCCAGAGCTATATTTACGACAACGACACCAAGAATTCAACAAAATTCCTCGTGAACTTTTCCAAATTGATGCGCTTAATCCTGGAAAACTCATCGAAAGAATTCATTCCCCTTTCCATAGAGATTGACATTTTGAACAAATACCTTGAAACACAAAAACTGCGCTTTGGCGACAGGTTTGAGTACGAGGTTTCAGTGAATGACGAATTATTGGAAGAAGGTTCTGTTATTCCTCCTATGATCACGCAACCTTTTATTGAGAACGCCATTGAACACGGGCAGCTTCACACAATTGAAGGCGGATTCATTAATGTAACTTTCACGAAAGATGATGGCCTTTTGCATGTGAAAATTACCGATAACGGGATCGGAAGGAAAGGATCGGAACAAAATAAAAAGAGTAAAGCCCATAAAAGTATGGCTATGAAAATTACCCAGGACAGGATAGATAATTTGAGCTACAAATATCGCATCCAGGGTAGAATGGAAATATCCGATTATAGTAAAGAAGAACAAACAGGAACTATAGTAAACCTTTATTTGCCTTATAAAACGGAAAACGTTTAAGATTTACCATCAGGCTGAAATAAAACACTATCTTTCCCAGGGAAACAATTAAACACTATGAAAAAAGCATTGATCATTGATGACGAGCAACGCACACGCGAGCTGATTGCGAAAATGATAGAATCATTTGATCTTGGTATTGAGGCCATTCCGAGAGGAGAGAATGTGAAATCCGGATTGGAAGCAATTGCGTCTATACAACCTGATCTGGTGTTTTTAGATATTCAAATGCCCGACGGAACAGGTTTCGACCTCTTGAAAGCAGTTCCCGAAAAGAATTTCGAAGTGATCTTCATTACGGCACATGAAGAGTTCGCGATCAAAGCAATCAAGTTCTCAGCCCTCGATTATATTTTGAAACCCGTAGATCCTGAAGAACTGCGTGCTGCCGTTGAAAGAGCTTTAGAGTCGATGAATGCTGAAGTTGAACCGCAACAGTTCGAGGCTTTACAGAACAATATTCAGCCGAACCAAAAACGAAGACTTGTTTTGAAAACACAGGAAAGTGTCCACGTGGTAGATCTTGACCAGATCATTCGCTGTGAGGCCGACCGCAATTATACAAGCTTCTTCCTGAAGGAAGGGCGAAAGATTCTGGTTTCAAGAACACTCAAAGATTACGAAACATTATTGACCGGTCACAACTTTTTGCGGGTACAGCAATCGCATTTGATCAACCTTAATTATGTGGACAGATATGACAAGGGAAATGGTGGTGCAGTAGTAATGAAAGACGGCAGCGAAGTGCCATTATCACCGGCGAAAAGGGACATTTTCTTCCAAATATTAGAAAATTTATAGCCTAGGTTCAGCCATCCGTCGAAAATATTCATTCTAATCCTTTAAATATTCATTCAACAGAGCGCCTTTGTCTACCAATGCTATCTTAGTAATGGAAATAAGGAGATGATTCAGGTTGTTTTCTAATGTTAGGTAATCAAAAACGGAAACACTGCAATTGGAGAGGCAGTTTTTTCATTTTCTAGTTTTATTGAAGAGTATATAGTTCTATCTCCGTTGGAGAATTACCTTAAGAGACGTTAGAAACAACCTGATTTCATTTTATTACAAAGGCAATCTACTCACACGATATAAGCAAACTAAAACACTACTATCAAGAGTCCTTAGAATATCTAAGGACTTTTTTGTTTATCTTTCAACAGTGGCCAGTTTATATTTAATTCAGGATAATTTGTCGAAAACATCAAAGCAGTTTATCCAATTCGTTTAAATTTGCCGAAAATGAAGTTATGAGTGATCCGGACTACATAGAAATTGAGAAAGAAAGTGTTGCTACACTTCACTTTCCACACGATGAAGTCATTCAATCCGAATCAGAGTTAAAAGAAAGAAATAACGCTGTTCAACGAGCAATTACCCTTGGAAACCTTGAGCATCAGAAGGTAAAGATTTACTTTATGGATGATAAAGGAAAAAAAATGGTCCACACAACAATTTGGGCAGTAACAGATTCTGCCATAGTTTTAAAACAAAATGTTATTTTGCCGATTAATCGGATAAGAAAACTTGAAATATAAGATGTCAAAGAAAAAATCAATCATCAGTTACGAAAAGCTGACAATCGATCAGAAAAAGGCGTTATTGCTTGCTTTTCCAGAAGGGTTTGCCGGTGAAACAACAAAAATGACAAATCCAATTACAGGTGAAATTTTCGATTCCCTACTTTGGGAAACCGAAGAAATCGTCTACTTAGTTAAATTGCCGAAATTAAAATTGAAATCACCAAGCGTTGACGACGACGATGATGATGAGGATATCGAAGAAGAAATCGATAAATTCGATGGCGCCGATGATGACGATTCATCCGATGAAGAGGAAGATGACAACTATGGTGATGAACCGGCAGGTGACGATGATGCCGACGAAGACGATGAGGAATAATAATATCTAAAGAAATATAAGCGCCACTCTCTCGAAACAATCGGGATGAGTGGCTTTTTTTTTGAATCCTATTTTGGAAAAAACTCCACAGAACCAGCAAAAAAACAACCGTAAAAAGTGGCTCAAGCGACTCGGAGTTGCGGGTTTTGTCTTTTTCCTGGTCAAAGGGATTGCCTGGATCGTTGTAGCGGTTTTGGCGTGGAAAGGATGTGACTTCGACTCCGCTCAATCGCCACCAAAAAAACATCCGCACACAACATCAGAATCAAAATGAATAGTGTTATAAAAAGTAAGGGCGAATGATCATTCGCCCTTACTTTTATCTATTAATGTATTAATCGTTGAGTTTCAAAACCGCCATAAACGCTTCCTGCGGAACTTCTACTTTTCCAACCTGGCGCATACGCTTCTTACCTTCCTTCTGCTTTTCCAATAGTTTACGCTTACGCGAGATATCACCACCGTAACATTTCGCAGTTACGTCTTTACGTAAGGCTTTGATGGTTTCACGGGCAATGATTTTTGCCCCGATAGCAGCCTGGATAGGAATTTCGAATTGCTGACGCGGAATCAGTTCTTTTAGCTTCACACAGATTTTCTTTCCAAGATCGTAAGCATTGCTTCTGTGTACCAAAGCAGAAAGTGCATCCAACTGTTCACCGTTCAACAACATGTCCATACGGATCAAATCAGATTCTTTATAACCGATCGGATGATAATCGAAAGATGCATAACCGCGTGAAACGGATTTCAAACGATCATAGAAATCAAATACAATCTCCGCCAAAGGCATCTCAAAAGTCAATTCTACTCTATCCTGGGTCAGGTAAACCTGGTTTTTCAATTCACCACGTTTTTCGATACACAGTGTCATAATTTGACCAATGTATTCCGACTTAGTGATAACCTGGGCTTTGATATAAGGTTCTTCAATTCTGTCAATAGTAGACGGATCCGGCAATTCCGACGGATTGTTTACGATCAGCTGAACATCTGGATTCTTCGTTGTGTAACAGAAGTAGGATACGTTCGGTACTGTTGTAATCACCGTCATGTTGAACTCACGTTCCAAACGTTCCTGGATAATCTCCATGTGAAGCATTCCAAGGAATCCACATCGGAAACCAAATCCAAGTGCTGCAGAAGATTCCGGTTCAAACACCAGGGATGAATCATTCAACTGCAATTTCTCCATGGAATAACGCAATTCTTCGTATTCATCCGTTTCAACAGGATAAATTCCGGCGAATACCATCGGTTTTACATCCTCGAATCCTTTAATAGCTTCTGTTGTCGGATTGGCAGTTAACGTAATCGTATCTCCAACCTTTACTTCTTTTGCCGTTTTGATACCGGAAATAATATAACCTACATCACCTGCGCGTACTTCTTTTTTGGGGCTCAAATCCATTTTCAGAATTCCTACCTCATCCGCATTGTAATCTTTACCGGTATTCAGGAAACGTACTTTATCGCCTTTTTTGATCACCCCGTTTTTCACACGGTAATAAGCAATAATTCCGCGGAAAGAATTAAACACCGAGTCGAAGATCATAGCTTGCAAAGGCGCATTTTCATCACCTTTCGGAGCAGGAATTCGCTCAATGATTGCGCGAAGAATATCATCAACACCCAAACCTGTTTTTCCGGATGCAGGAATAACTTCAGAAGGATCACAACCGATCAATTCCACGATCTGGTCAGTCACTTCTTCCGGCATTGCACCCGGCAAATCCATTTTATTCAAAATAGGAATGATTTCCAAATCGTGCTCCAAAGCCAGGTAAAGGTTAGAGATCGTTTGCGCCTCGATTCCCTGGGAAGCATCCACAATTAAAAGCGCACCTTCACATGCAGCAATCGAACGTGAAACTTCGTAAGAGAAGTCAACGTGTCCGGGAGTGTCAATTAAGTTCAGAACATAATCCTGCCCTTCAAATTTATAGTTCATTTGAATGGCGTGCGACTTGATCGTAATTCCGCGTTCGCGCTCCAAATCCATGTCGTCAAGCGCTTGCGCCTGCATTTCACGGTCAGAAATTGTTCCTGTTGTTTGGAGTAAGCGATCGGCCAAGGTACTTTTTCCATGGTCGATATGAGCAATAATACAGAAATTACGGATGTTCTTCATGGTGCAAAAGTAAGGAATTAAGATGAAAGACCGCCCCGAAAAAATCGGGGCTTAACGACTTAAGACTCAACACCCCGCTTGTCTTACGTCCGTTGTCCATTGTCTTTTGTCCAAACGCATTCCCTATCTTTGAACATGCGCAATTGGATTACCGCTTTTTTTCTTTTCGGAGTCACTTCGATTCAAGCACAGGATATTTCACTTAACGGGTATTTATCGTGGTTCAACAAAGTGGATGAGGCAACGATCAAATCAGCTTTTCAGAATGGTGATTTCCGCTTGGTTGAGGATAAAGATTCCTCAGGATTTCAAGTACTGAAATATGCACTTTTGAAAGATGTGAACCAGCCTTCTTTTGGTTTTCTTCTTGGAGATTCTTCCCTGGTTTCACTCACTATCGAAAACTTCGTTCCCAATATTCATAAAGCCTTTATTTCTCAACTGAAAGCGAACAAGTTCAAATCACTTGGCGCTGATGTGAACGGAGACTATATAACCACCTCGTACGACAACGGAACCTTCATTTGCAACCAGGATTACGAAGCGGTAGAAAATCCGGCCGGAAAGGGACAAATTCCGCATTACCGCTATCGAATTGTACGAAAGAATGGAGTTCTCGACGCGCTGAACGGCACCAAAACGAAAACAGAAACCATTGACGGGAAAACGTACACCGTTCTCGAAAACTATAGGAACGGAGTTCTCGAAGGTGAGCGCATCACCTACTTCCCTGGAGATTCTGTAGTGAAGAAAAAAGAAAACTATCGTGGTGGAAGATTGAATGGGACCGTTTCCGATTTTGATGAGAAAGGAAGGTTGATGCACAGCTCCGTTCACAGTTACCATTGGAAATACGGAATGGAGAAATGGTATGACGGAGAAGGAAAATTAGTAAAGTCTCTTCAATGGCAGCGTGATATTCCTGTGGGTTCCGAGAAATATACGATCAATGGCAGAACTTTTTCGGGAGCGACCTATAAAAACGGAAAGAAAGAAGGGTTGGCTACCATTCCTGTTGGGATAAATTGGAAGGAGGATTTTCAGCGTTTTGCAATTCCGGTCGATTTGCATTGGGGAGGAGATACATGGGTTGTCACTAAAATAAAAGCTTTAGAAACGGTCAATTTCGTGAACAACATCAAGACTGGTAAAGCGGTAGGAATCTCGCCATTTTCGAACGATACACTTTATGTTTGCTACTACAAAAACGGGGTTATTGATAGTGTGTTTATAGGATATGAGTTCGCAGCTTACGAAAGATCCGGCAAAAACGTCCCTATGATACAAACAACATTTATAAATGGATTGGAAAACGGAAAACGAATTTCCTGGATAAGAGATGGTCAATACAAAGATTCTATTTCCAACGAAGAATACTATGTTAACGGAAAACTACACGGAACCGCAACTCAATTTTATTCCAGAAGCTTAGATAAAACACAAGATTGGTTTCCTTTCCTTGCTGTAGTAAATTATGCCGATGGAATATTATCAGGACCTTTCAGCTGTTATCAAGATTCAAACAACTATCAAACCGGCGCATACCTGAACGGAAAACCCGATGGTAAAATTGAATCTTCGGAACGTAATGAGCGAGCCTGGACAAGAACTACAGAATATTACGAGAAAGGACTGAAAACCGGCGAATGGATCACGGAAAATATTTCGGATAGTATTGTGATCACCGAAAACTACCAGAACGATAAGAAACACGGGATTTCCACAAAGAAAGTGAAAGGAAAAATCGTAGAACAACGAAGCTACATTTCTGGTTATTTATATGAAATCACCGAGTTTACAGAAAAGGGTTACAATAAGTTTACGCTCGTCACAAATGAAGTTCCGGATGTCTATTGCTTCAAACAAGAAGAAAAGATCGAAGATCAATACAACACGTACAATTTCACAGCCAGGGTTTCCGACTATCCAAAAACGGATACAACGCTGATATTATTAAGAGATGTGGTTGGCCAGATCACCGAATCAGCGCCACGGCTTAACGGTAAATATGAAATCAGAACCCCGAATTTTATTGAAACCGGAAGTTATGTCGATTACAAACGCTTAGGATATGTTGTGATCGAACACAAAAAAGCCGGTGTTTACGAGCAAATAACATACGAAAACGATCTACCGATTGCTTTTGGTTACACCTATGTAAGCACCAGTGAAGCGTTTTCCGGAACCTTCATTTCTGATGTGAGCGGGAATTCTATTTCCGTTAAAGATGGTTTACGCCAGGGTTGGTACATTGAGTACGATGAAAACAAGAACGTGATCCGTAAAACGAAATACGTGAAGGGTGTTGCGAAAAAGGTTAAGTAAAGACGTGATGCATCACGTCTCTACCGAATGACATATATTATTTAACTTTGCCCCATGCAAATCATTTACAACGTTACAGTTAGTTTGGATCCGGCAATAGAAAGTGCCTGGGTAAGCTATATGCGTGACACACACATTCCGGAAGTTATAGAAACAGGCTGCTTTTTAGAGTGCAGAATGTCGAAAATGAACGATGAAGAAACCGGTGCCTGCACTTATGCCATGACCTATGTTGCTTACAGCCAGGAAGACCTGGAGCGCTACCAGAAGGAGCACGCCGCTGATTTGCAAAAAGATCATAAAGACAAATTTGACGGACGATTTGCCGCTTTCAGAAGTACACTGAATGTCATTCAACACTTCACACATGAGCGTTAAACCCAAAAAACACCTCGGACAGCATTTCCTGAAAGACAAAGCCATTTGTAAACGGATTGCCGAACAGTTTCAACACCATAACGGCGTAAAAACAGCTATTGAAATTGGTCCTGGAATGGGCGCTTTGACCGAGTTTTTATTGCATGACGAAACAACGGAATTGTATGTAATGGACGTCGATTCGGAAAGTATCGATTACCTGAACGAAAATTACAAAGAGCAACTTGGCGACAGGATCATTTTCGGCGATTTCTTAAAGACAAACCCGCTGAAGATTGTTGGTGAAAAACCTTTCGCTGTAGTGGGGAATTTCCCTTACAATATTTCGTCGCAAATCCTCTTCAAGTGTATTGATTTTAAGGATTATATCCCTGAGATCATGGGAATGTTCCAGAAAGAAGTTGCCGAACGTGTGGCTGAGAAACCGGGTTCAAAAACCTACGGAATTCTAAGCGTTCTGCTCCAGGCTTATTACGATATCGAGTATTGTTTTACCGTTGACGAAAACGCTTTCATTCCACCTCCGAAAGTGAAATCAGGTGTTATTCGCTGCGTACGAAACAGTCGTGAAAAACTTCCTTGCGATGAAAAATTATTCAAACAGATAGTGAAGATGAGTTTCAATCAGCGACGCAAGACCATCCGCAATTCGATCAAAGCACTTTTACCGGCTGAATATCCGGAAAACACAGTGTTACAGCTTCGACCGGAAGTGCTTGGTGTTGAACAATTTATTGAATTGACCAATTGGATCGTGGAAGTGAACAAAACATCAGAAAAACAATAAGTTAGATCTATTTTGTTCAGAAACTTCCTTTTCTGTGGAAAACATCTCCCTAAATCGCAGTAAAAAAGGCTTGTGCCAACCGATTTTAGTTTATTTTTGTGCACTTTGATAAAAAAACACTCCGAGATATGTCGCAAGAGAAAACAAGATACTCAGATAGTGAATTGGATGAATTCCGCGTTCTGATCAATGAAAAATTGAAGGAAGCGTATGATGATTATGATATGCTGAAGTCTTCTTTGTCGAATGATAATCACGGAACAGATGACACAGGACGTACCTTCAACATGATGGAAGACGGATCTGAAACATTGTCTCGTGAAGAAGTTGCACAATTGGCTGCACGTCAGGAAAAATTCATTGAAAACCTGAAAAATGCCTTAATGCGTATTGAGAACAAAACGTATGGTATTTGCCGAGTAACCGGAAAGTTGATCCAAAAAGAGCGTTTGAGATTAGTTCCACATGCTACGTTGAGCATTGAAGCTAAAAACATGCAAAACAAATAGTTTGAAAAAACAAATTCTCATTGTTTGTATCGTTGCGTTCCTGATCCTGCTTATAGATCAGATTCTCAAGATCTACATCAAATCTACATTCAAACCGGAAGAAACCGTTGACGTATTTGGCGACTGGTTCCAGTTGTATTATGTAGAAAATCAGGGAATGGCCTTCGGAACGAAATTCGGTTCCGGAATGTGGGCTAAACTTGGATTGAGCATTTTCAGGATCATCGCTATCGGTGCAATCGTTTATTATTTCATTCAACAAACCAAAAAAGGGGCTCGTACAGAATTCCTGATAGCCATCGGACTGATCTTCGCCGGCGCGACGGGAAACCTGATCGATTCAATGTTCTATGACTTCATTTTCGATTACGATCCGTGTTTGGGATTCAATCACCTGGAAGGTTCGGGAATTAAAACCGATTGCGGAATCTGGGGCGAAATTGAAACACGCCACACCGGTTTCTTACAGGGAAATGTGGTAGATATGTTCCATTTTACCGCACAGTGGCCTTCATGGGTTCCGTGGTACAATGAAAACCCGGTTTCTTCTGTAGATAACCAGATTTTCCCGGCTATCTGGAACTTTGCTGATACTTCGATCTCTATTGGGGTAGGAATGGTGATTTTACGCCAGCGCAAATACTTCCCTAAAAAGCCAAAGAAAGGGGCAAGCGAAGAAACAGTTGGAGCAACAGAGAATACACCGCCGACAGTTTAAAGACAATTTAGAACTTAAGAATATTAAAAAAGGAGAATCGTTGATTCTCCTTTTTTGTTATATAGTTGCCTTCGAGAACCTCAGTCAACCAATGGAATATGTCGCCTGAGACTCTCGAAGGAGCATGTTCAATTATTTCCCTTCCGACCACAACTTGAACAATTTCGCTTGTTCTGCTGTCATGTTCGGGTTAACGCTAATTACGTTCTTAATGCTTCCTTCCTTAAATTTCGCAGGGAAAGTCAACGAAACCATTTTCCCTTTTCTTTCCACATTAATGGTTACCATCGTTCCTTCAGCAACGTAAGTTCCATCTTCATTCTTGTAAACTTTTTCAACCTCTGTTGTATTCACTTTGTCACCTGACATCAAACCAACATAATTCGATTTATCTGCTTTCGTAACGGTAACTCTTCCATTCACAACAATTCCCTGGTTCACTTTTACTTTATTGTCTTCTTCCGACAAAATGTTTAGCGGCACCAACCCTTTTTGTTCTTTCTTGTAATCGATTCCAATGACTTTGAATCCTTCTTCTATAGCCAAAGGTTTAGTCCCTTCAACATAGTTGGAAAAGAACTGTTTCAAATCAGGATGAACGGCTGCCACAAACTCATCAATAAAAGTTGCTTCGTTGAACGACCTGTTGCTTCCGTATTTCGCACATAATTCGAAAATTACTGTTTTCAGGGTTTTCTTCCCCCCCGTCAAACGCATGATCTCGATATCCAGCAACATGGCCATGATCGCTCCTCGTTCGTAAACCTGACCGTACTGATCGATATAAGGCTTGTCAAAAACATTCGCGCTCATTACCGTGAACGGAATGCTGTCAGGATAAGAATAAGAACTGATGATCTTCGTCTTGATCTTGTCATTGAGTGTTTCTTCCACGGTTGACAACTTGCCCTGCATTGCTACAAGAACAGAGAAATATTCTGTCGTTCCTTCATATAACCAAAGGTGTTTCGACATAATGGGCTGCGAATAATTGAATTCTCCGATGTATTGGCTATGCAGGCTCAACGGTGAATAAATGTGCAGGAATTCGTGAATTGCCGTTTCATAGATCATAGAAGTGTAACTGTGATGACCGAAATCAGGCATAAAATACGAAGAAGAATGTCCGTGTTCCAGCGCTCCGAATCCTTGTCCGCCCAATTGCTTGAAGATTTTCAGGTAATCCAGCGGACCCAATTTCCCACTCATCAGTTTTGCACCGATCTCTCTATAATCACGAACAAAGTTCAGGAATGCATAATTATCTACCGGCAATTTTCCGCCAACGAATTGGTCGATTGCAACCATAGCAGAATCAATCTTTTGTCGAACAAAATAGGCTGACGAATCTGATCCCGCATAATAAGAGGCAACAGAAACCTTCGTGCTTTGGATCTTAATTGTTTCAGCTTTCTCATGCGTAAAGAGAATAGGATTGTCGATCAAATCATGGTAATTCTTCGCCCAAAACATTTCCTGGTCGTCGTTTCTCAGCTTTTGAATAAGCGTTGTGTATCCTTTCAGGTTTGCCGGCTTGTCAAACAGAACATCTACTTCGTTATTCCAGTCTGTACCGAAATAACCGAATAACCCTCCTGCATTGATGTAGAAATATTTACCTGCTTCAAATCCGGTTCCTGCCGGTTCGAAGATCTTTGTTTTTTTGTTCTTTTCTTCCCATGAATCGTCCACCAAATATTGGATTTTGGCAACGTCTTTCCCTGGAAAAATAGTGAAGGTGTTGTTTCCTTTTTTCTTTACCTTCAAGGCTTTTCCACTTGAATCGAAGGCTTTGAACGCTGTGATGTAACGCCCGTAATCCAAAACCGCATAAGTCCCTGGAATGGTCATCGGGAAACTGAACTTTGCCGTATCGCTTCCGTGGTAAGCTGTATTCAATTCAACCGCAATCCTGTCTTTTTTGCAATTCTTTAAATCGACTTTATAGTCCATTTTCTGTGCAAAAGCCGAACTTGTGAATAGGGTGAATAACAATAAGTAATGTAATCGCATAAATATAGTTTTGTAATTAGACTTTCAGAGTTGTAATTTGTTACAGTTGGGGGAGGACTTTCTCGACATCTTCCGGAACATCAATATTCGGGGTTTCTATATCGGTTTCTACTACTTTGATAGAATATCCGTGATATAACCAGCGCAATTGCTCCAATGATTCGATCTTCTCCAATTCGGTTGCAGGAAGTTTAGCAATTTTCAGTAAGGTTTCAGAACGATAAGCATATAGCCCGATATGTCGAAGAAAAGGATATTCTTCCAACGGATCTCCTTTCGCATTGACCGGATTTGGAATTGGACTTCGTGAAAAATAAAGTGCATTATGATTCTTGTTCACCACCAATTTTATCCGGTTCGGATTGGCAACATCTTCCACAGAAATATTCCGGCTGGCGATGGTAGCAATTTCTACTTTTGGATCTTCAAAAGCAGAAACCAATTGGTCGAGCTGTCGTGCATCAACCAAAGGCTCATCACCCTGGATATTGATCACAACATCAAATTGTTCGGCCATTCGGGAAACCACTTCAGCACACCTGTCCGTTCCGCTTGGATGAGTTTCGCTGGTCATTAAAACTGTTTTTCCCAATGCTTTCAAATGCTCCTCAATTCGTGTATCATCGGTTGCCACAACAATGTCGGTAAGTAACGAAGATTTCTCCACTCCTTCCACCACACGCTGTATCATTGATTTTCCTTTGAGATCAATCAAAGGTTTCCCGGGAAAACGGGTTGAACCATAACGGGCAGGAATAATGCCGAGAACACGCATAGCTTTTTTTTACAAAGAAATGATTTATTTCGGAATCGTTGACTTCGAGGGCAAATGCTGCCGCTTCGAGAGCCTCAGCTAGCAGCATTGTACTATACCAGGATTCTAATTTGTTAAATTAACAGAAGATCAAAATAACCGCCCTTTTCGTTTGTTATCACATCGTTTAGCGTTAACTTTGTAAACCAATGTCGGAACAACATTCATATCAGGCTGGTCCTTTCTTATCGCAGATTACTATTCCTGCTGATTTGAGGGCTAAATTCGGTCGAGATGACCTCCCGCAGGTTGCCGATGAACTGCGCCAATATATTGTTGATGTTATTTCCGAAATCGGGAATTCTCACTTCGGGGCAAGCCTTGGAGTTGTGGAATTAACTGTTGCCCTTCATTACGTTTTCAATACTCCCGACGATCAGTTGGTTTGGGACGTCGGCCATCAGGCTTACGGTCACAAAATCCTTACCGGTCGACGTGATGTTTTCCATACGAACCGTGCAAAAGGTGGTATCTCAGGTTTCCCAAAAAGAAGCGAAAGTGAGTACGATACTTTTGGTGTCGGGCACTCTTCCACTTCTATTTCGGCAGCGCTTGGAATGGCGGTTGCCAATCGATACAAAGGAGAGAAAGATCGTCAGCACATTGCCGTAATTGGTGATGGAGCTATGACTGCAGGTTTGGCATTTGAAGGAATGAATCATGCAGGTTTCGAAAAAGACGCCAATTTACTGGTGATCCTGAACGACAACTGTATGTCTATCGACCCGAACGTGGGAGCTTTGAATGAGTATTTGACAGACATTACTACTTCTCACACTTACAACAAGGTGAAAGATGAAGTTTGGAAATTGCTCGGAAAAGTGAGCAAATTCGGCCCGGATGCACAATCTGTGGCTTCAAAGATCTCTTCTGCTTTGAAAGGTTCCATCCTTAAACAAAGTAACTTATTCGAATCATTGAACTTCAGGTATTTTGGTCCGGTTGACGGTCATGATGTGGTAACACTTTCAAAAGTACTTGAAGACTTAAAAGATATTCCCGGTCCGAAAATCCTGCACTGTGTGACAAGAAAAGGAGCCGGATACAAATTTTCCGAAGAAGGAAACCCGACTAAATGGCATGCGCCAGGGGTTTTCAATAAGGAAACGGGTGAGATTGTAAAGATCGTTCCCAAATCACCACAACCTCCGAAATACCAGGATGTTTTTGGCCATACCATTGTAGAATTGGCTGAGCAGAACGACAAGATCATGGGAATTACTCCTGCAATGCCTTCAGGCTGTTCGCTTACCTTTATGATGGAAGCAATGCCGGATAGAGCATTTGACGTAGGAATTGCGGAACAACATGCTGTAACATTCTCGGCTGGCTTGGCAACACAGGGAATGGTTCCATTCTGTAATATCTATTCGTCGTTCATGCAGCGTGCATACGACCAGGTAATTCATGATGTTGCCCTGCAAAATCTACAAGTTGTTTTCTGTTTGGATCGCGGAGGTTTAGTTGGAGCTGACGGTGCAACGCACCACGGAGCTTATGACATTGCTTACATGCGTTCCATCCCGAATATGATCGTTTCTGCACCAATGAATGAAGCCGAGCTGCGTAATTTAATGTACACGGCGCAAGCTGAAAATCATGGCCCGTTCTCTATTCGATATCCACGCGGAAATGGGGTGATGACAGAGTGGAAAACAGCAATGAAAGCTATTCCTATTGGAAAAGGACGAAAAGTCTCGAACGGAGAAGATATCGCTATTCTGACTATCGGACACGTTGGGAATTACGCTCAGAAAGCTATCGAACAATTGAAGGAAATGGGCGCTTCAGTTGCTCATTACGACATGCGTTTCGTGAAACCGATTGATGAGACTTTACTTCATGAAGTGGCAGCGAAATTCACTCAGGTAATTACGATTGAGGACGGTTGTATCCAGGGAGGATTTGGGTCGGCAGTTCTTGAATTCTTTGCAGACAACAATTATCAATTGCGTGTAGTTCGTTTGGGAATTCCTGACAAATATATTCACCACGGAACAGCGGAAGAACTTCAAAAAGAATGCGGCTTTGATACGGAATCAATCGTGAAAAAGGTCGCTGACCTGTTGAAAATCAACACGGAACAGCAAGGAGAAAACAGTAAAGTTGGATAGGAATTTAAAAAAGTGAGCGAACATCACGTTTTCTCAATACTTTTTATTTTCTTTGTAACGCATAAAATTTAAGCTATGAACGAATTTTGGTACACATTAGGAGATATTTTGAACGGAGCATGGTTCTACGATAACATCGGAGATATTGCAAATTGGTCATTTGTTGCTCTTGGGTCAATCGGTTTCCTTTACTGGATGAGATGGCAGGCTAAATTCAACAAACAAGCAGAAGAAAATCCGAACCAGATCAAGTAATTTGGTTTAAACATCATATTAAAACCCGGCACTTCGACTCCGCTCAGTGACCGGGTTTTTTGTTTTATTTCGGATGCGAAACAATATATTACATTTAGGGTATGAAACGTTCGTTCATTATTACAGCAGGTGGTTCGGGGACAAGAATGGGGAATGCAATTCCAAAGCAATTTCTGTTGCTGGACGACAAACCGTTGATCATGCACACCATTGAACGTCTACACGCTTTCGATCATGTTGCCGAGTTGGTGGTTGCTCTTCCTGAACAACACATTGCTTATTGGGCGGAACTAATGGAAAAACACAATTTCACGATTATACATAAGATTGTAGAAGGCGGTGCTGAACGTTTCTTTTCAATAAAGAATGCACTTTCTTTTTGTACGGGAGATATGGTTGCCGTTCATGATGCCGTTCGTCCGTTCGTTAGTACAGAAACCCTGGTTCGGTTATTCAAGGACACGAGTAAAGATGCCATAATTCCGGTAATTCCGGTTTCAGAATCCCTAAGAGAAGTGAATGGTGATTCTACCCATGCGGTTATCCGTTCGAACTATGTTACCGTGCAAACTCCGCAGGTATTTAAACGCAGAATTCTCGAGCAAGCTTACGAACAGGATTATTCTTCCAATTTCACAGATGACGCCAGCGTAGTTGAAGCATTGGGATACACCATTTCAACTGTAGAAGGGAACATCGAAAATATCAAGATCACAACACCTTTGGATTTGATTTTGGCTGAGGGGATTATTAAGAAGGGTTAATGTTGCCTCCTCTAAGCCTGTCTTGCTTCGGACAAAGATGACCATCGTGATTCCTTAAACGCTACATTAAAACAATACTCTCCAAAAATGAACTTCGCATTAATGGTGTGAAGTGAGTTTTAGCCAAAAGGCAAGACAATTCATATTCCACCAACAATTTGCTGATTGAAATTTCAATTCGGGGGCAAATAGAGATTACACCTGGTGAGGACTTTTGTGCCAAAGAAATTTAGGCATGAATAAACTTTTTACTTCACTACTCGTTTTGCTTCTTGCTTCAACTGCAAAAGCACAAAACCCGGGACTTGTTATCTCGGAGTTCTTCATTAACCCTAGCGGGAATGATCTTAACCTTGAATGGGTTGAATTGATCGCGACAAGCAATATTGATTTTACGGCTACTCCTTATACCGTTGTTGTAAACAACAATGGAACTGCAACTGCAAATGGTTGGATTGCCGGTGGAGGTTTGTCATACGGCTTTCAAATAAACACAGGTTCGGTTACTGCCGGACAAGTGGTTTACGTTGGAGGAAGCGGAATGGCTCCTACCGGAACCAGGATTAGAACTATTGATGTTACAACTACAGCCGGAGATGGTTTCGGAAGTGCTGCACCAACTGCAGGCGTTTTCGGAAACGGTGGTGGAAATGCCGACGGTATAGCCGTCTTCAACCTTCCTGTAGCGAGCATCACAAGCTCAACTGTTCCTGTGGATGCTGTGTTTTACGGAACTGCGATCGGAACAGCTTTTGTTTCCGCTTCGACGGGATATGAGCTTCCGGTGAATGATTTGTATCCGGGAGGAAAGCTTCAGGCAAACAGTTTCTTTACAACTGATCCTGGAGCTAACTCACTTAAAGCTACAGGGTTCTTTAACACAACTTCAAATGTATTTTCTTCCCAACGTTCATGGTCTTCTCAACTACCAACTAACGACAACCTGTCAAGCATTAGTTTGGTAACTGTTGATCCTCCGGGAACAGCAACTATTTCTACCAACGTGCAAACGGTAAGCGAAACTTCAGGAACAGCAACTGTGAATGTGACCTTCTCGGGAGCAAACGCAGCTCCTGCAAAAGTAATAGTAGAAACTTCTGTTCACTCTGATGCTACTCTGGGTTCAGATTATTCCTGGACAAATGATACTTTGACAATTCCAGCCAACACAAATGGAACAATCCCGTTCACAATAAATATTTTAGACGATGCAATTGCTGAACGAACTGATCACCTGATCGTAAAAATCAGAGCAGTCTCAAACGCCCTTACCGGGACTGCTAACTACCAAATGATCTACATTACAGATAACGATTACACTGCACCTGTTGGCAACAACGAGCTTATCCTTAATTCTATGGCTTCGTTTTCAAATGGAGCTGAAGGTACGAATTCAGCTGAAATTGTTGCGCACGACCCTACTACGGACCGTTTGTACATTGCCAACTCTATCGGTGCGAAACTGGATATTGTGAATTTCGCCAATCCCGCTGCCCCATCATTGATCACCTCAATCTCTATGGCGCCTTACGGGAATTTAAATTCACTGACCGTTCACAACGGAATTGTAGCAGTAGCGGTAGAGAACAGTAATCCACAAGCAAACGGTTATGTTGTTTTCTTTGATGCAAACGGAATCTTCTTAAACCAGCTTACGGTTGGTGCAATGCCAGATATGATCACCTTCAACAATGATTTTACAAAGGTGATTACCGCTTGTGAAGGTGAGCCTAAAGCGGATTATACTATTGATCCTGAAGGTTCAGTTGCAATTATCGATATCACTCCGGGAATTGCAGCACTTACGAATGCCAACGTTAGCATTGCCAATTTCCAGGCATATAACGGACAAGAGGCAACACTTCGATCTCAGGGAATCCGAATTTTTGGCCCCGGAAGCTCAGCTGCACAAGATTTCGAGCCGGAATACATCACCATCTCTAATGACAATACAAAGGCTTTTGTCACACTACAGGAAAACAACGCAATGGCAGTTGTGAACCTGCAAACTGCTACGGTTACAAATCTTCGCCCGCTTGGAACGCAAGACTACCGCACAAACAACGGTATCGATCCATCTGACCAAAGTGCCGGAATTTACATCGGTTCTGCTCCTGTAAAAGGACTATTCATGCCGGATGCCATGGCTCACGCAACCATTAACGGTACAGAATATTTGTTTACCGCGAATGAAGGTGACGCGCGTGAGTACGCTGCTTACTCAGAAGTTACACGTTTATCAGGAGCGAATCTTGATGCAAGTATTCCTGACCAGAACATCCTTAAAAACAACCAGTTCCTTGGTAGATTGAATGTTACAAAAGCAAGTGGTGATACGGATAACGACGGTGATATCGATGATATTCATACCTTCAGTACACGTTCCTTCGCCATCTGGAATGCACAAACAGGAGCTTTGGTTTTCGATTCGAAAGATTTGATCGAGCAAATTACAGCAACGCATCCTGCAACTGCTGGATTCTTCAATGCAAGTAATACTTCAGGAGCTGCAACTTCTAAGAACCGTTCTGATGATAAAGGTCCGGAAGTAGAGGGAGTTGCGTCTGCTGTAATTAACGGAAACAACTATTTGTTTGCTTCTTTGGAAAGAGTTGGAGGAGTAATGATCTTCAACGTTGATAACCCGGCTGTACCGAAATTTGTAGGGTACTATAACAACAGAAGCCTTGCAACTAACGGTCCCGACCGTGGTGCTGAAGGAATCATTATCATCAAAAAAGAAGATTCACCAACGAACAAGGATATCGTTATTCTTGCGAACGAGATCAGTTCTACCCTTTCTGTATTCGAGATCAATACTTGCGTGGATCTTGCAGGAGCAACTTTCACCACACCAACGGATTCAACTTGTTCAGGGAATACTCTTCAGCTTACAGCTACAGGAGCAGCTAACTCTTCTTACCAATGGTTTAGAAATAATACAGCTCTTTCCGGACAAACAGCTACTACTCTTACAGTTTCTCAAAGCGGAAACTATCAGTTATACGTAAGTAATTCGGCACTCGCTTGTGCTGATACTACTATGAAAACTACTATTACTGTTTTACCACTTCCTATTGTAGTTGCTGACCCTAACCAAAGCGTTTGTCAGGGAACATCGGTTACCCTTAGTGCTTCGGGAGCTCAGAACTACAATTGGGATAATGGAATTCAACAAGGCATTTCTTTTGTTCCAGCCACAACTACTACTTATACGGTTACAGGAACGAGTATTTACGGATGTCAAAATACCGACCAGGTCATTGTTACGGTAAACGGACTTCCTACTGCAAGCTCGAATCCTGATTTTGCAATTTGCGCCGGAGAAACCACTTCGTTAACTGCAACCGGAGCAATTGTAGTGGAATGGGATAACTCCGTAACCAACGGCGTGGATTTCACACCTGCAGCAACTGCTACTTATACTGCTATTGTTACGGATGCAAATGGTTGTAAGGACACAACTGAAACAATGATTACCGTAAACCCTTTACCGCTTGTTGATGCAGGAACGAATCTGGTAATTTGTGCAGGTGAAAGTGTAGAACTGATTGCAACAGGTGCAGATAGTTATGTTTGGAGCAATGGTTCAGCAAACGAGGACGAGATTACTCCTGCATCTTCAATCGTATTAACCGTTTTAGGAACAGATGTGAACGGATGCTCGGATGATGCACAGCTTTCTGTTACGGTAAATGCATTGCCAGATGTAGTTGCAGGAAACGATGTAGAAGTTTGTGAAGGAACAATGATTGAATTGAAAGCAACAGGTGCAGAGGATTTGGATTGGTCGAACGGAATGACAAATAACACTTCAGCTTTACTTGTTTCGGGAACTTACTCAGTTATCGGAACGGATGCGAACGGATGTTCAAGCAGCGATACATTGGAAGTAGTGGTAAATCAAAATCCGGCTATTGATCTTGGTGCAGATTCTACAACATGCAGCAATTACGGGACAATTGTTCTTAACGCTGGTTCAGGTTTTACGGCTTACGACTGGAACACAAATGCAACAACTCAAACTGTCTCTGCTTTCCTGACAGGAACGTATGAAGTAACAGTTACCGACAATAACGGATGCATCGGAACGGATGAAGTGAGTTTAGTGTTTGATCCTTGTTTGGGAGTTGAAGAAGAAGCATTTGAAGCTTCAGTTTATCCGAATCCAACAACAAACATCGTGAACATAGCGCTTTCAACTGCAGGTTTTAGCTATGAACTAAGAGACATGAACGGAGCAATCCTTCAAATAGAAAATGTTTCAGGAACGAGCGCAGCAGTAGATTTCTCGACCCTGGCTCAAGGTGTATACATCCTGAAAGTTACACAAAATGAAAAAGCAATAATAGAGCGTATAGTGAAGAATTAGTCAAGCAATCACTCTACTTAAAACCCTTCTTTCGTAGCGCGAGGAAGGGTTTTTTAGTTTATATAATATAGTGAAATAAAACTGAACTTTCAAGATTGAACTTCTCCTAATTTAGGGGTAACTTTCAGCCTCGAGGGTTTTGAACCCTCGAAGGGTCCCAAATTGAGCAGTAAAATTGGCCAGAAAATCTACTTCCCGTTCCAGTTCGTCATCGTCAACTGAATGCCAATGGTTGCAAAACTTTTAATGAAATTTGTCGCTACTTCTATACGTTCTTTCAATTGTTCTTTTTCTTCTGAAGACCATTCTCCAAGTACGTAATCGGATTGCTGACCTTTGTGGAAATCATCACCGACACCAAAACGTAAACGACAATACTCCGTGGTATTCAAAGTTGCCTGGATATCTTTCAAACCGTTGTGTCCGCCGTCAGATCCTTTACCTTTCATGCGCAATTTCCCGAACGGAAGCGCCAGATCGTCTGTAATCACAACCAAATTTTCTTTGGGGATCTTTTCCTGTTGCAGGTAATAATTAACTGCCTTTCCTGAAAGATTCATATAAGTGGTTGGTTTCACCAGGATTAAGGTTCTGCCTTTGAACTTCACTTCAGCCTTTTCGGCTACTTTTTGCAATGAAAATGAACCGTCAAGCTCCTTAGCCAAAGCTTCAACTACTTTGAAACCGATATTGTGCCTGGTTTCTTCGTACTTACTTCCCGGATTTCCGAGTCCAACTACCAAGTATTTCATTTTATTACAAATTAATATTTGAGTTAATGGTGGCAGAAGGTCAAACCATATCCCAACCTGCTACAAAAACAGGTTTATTTCTTAATTCATCAAGTTTAAGCGGATTCTTGCGCAGTACTACTACATCAACAATGGTTTGCGGTGTCATTTTATGCACCAATCCCCAATTCATATGATTTTTTACATCCCGCCAAAGTGAATCTCTTCTGTCAACCCACCAAATAATCATATTTCGTTTCTCCAGTGCCAAAACACCTTCAAATAATTGCGTCAATGCTTTTGGATGATGGTCGCAAACCCAAACCGATTCCGGAACCAGGAACTGGTGATTGTCCGGTTTAATAATCTTACAAATTCCGGGTGTGAAAGGAAGTAACTTGGTGAACAATCCCCCCAGCATTCCCGGCAAGCGTTTCACCACCCAATTCACCCGGGTCACTTTTGTAAAGGCGATCAGGTTATCGTTCTCGTCATACAAACCGTAGAATGGCCCACGTTTCGCGTGATCTTCAACAAAATAAGCATGCGTTTTCTTTATTTCACACAACACTTTATCAATGGCTTCCTGATCTGTTACCAGGCGTACATTGTGTGTATTCCGGTGTTTCTTTCTACTGAAATATTGGGTTACGATCTGTGACTCTGTTCTAAAACCGAATTGTTCCGCCATCCACTTGCTTCTTTCGTTTGCCGGATCAATGTAAGCATAAAAGGCATCTGGCGCAGGGCCATGTTTTCCATCAAAAACCTCATCATAGAAATCAGCAATTTCCTGCTTTAGTCTTGATTTGGATTTTGCAATGCGGTTCACATTCTTGGAAGCCTGCTTTTGTCCTGAAAATGCGAAATAGCGTACATACCAGCGGGTATCACGATTACAGAACGTCACATTTCCCTGAACATGTCCGTCTCTTTCTAAAGAAACAAAAAGTGGATTATCCGCTTCAAAAATCCGCGTTTCGGTATCCAAATGGCGATAACAGGCACCGTTTGTTCCGAGGGTGGTTTTCTTAAGCAGATTGATGAGTTCCGGTGTCGCTTCTTTGCGAATGGTAAAACGTTGAGAAAGTCCCATTACGCAATAAATGAGTTAAAAGTGTACATAATGAATTTGCAATGCGAGCACATCCTGTAAAATCAGAAATTAGGGTACAAAATTACGGCAAGAAAAATGAAGTTTCATAACTCTTTTGCGTTAAAATTGTAAAATGTAATTGGAAAGCTTTTCTTCGCCAATTGTAGTAGTTGGCCCATGACCCGGAACAACCACCGTATCATCCGGAAGTGTGAACATTCTTTTGAAAATACTTTCCTTCAAAACTTCCATTGAACCACCCGGAAGATCAACCCTCCCGAAACTTCCGCGGAACAAAATGTCACCGCCAACAAGCAGGTTGTTTTCTGCGTTATAAAACGCAACATGTCCTACGGAATGTCCGGGAGCAAAAATCACTTTGAAAGTCAATTTTCCAAAGGTCAACTCTTCATTATCTTCAATGAAGCGATGCGGTTCAGGAGAACTGATAAATCCCTGGATTCCGTACATTTCGGCAGAACGTTCAGCCAAACTCAGGGTGAATAACTCTTCTTTGTGAGCAATGAGGTCAACATTGTACTTAGAAACACAAAAGTGATTTCCCATGATATGATCAAGGTGGCAATGCGTATTCAAAACAGCATGAACGTTCAGTTCTTTGGAAGAAATGAAATCACTCAAAACGTCTTGTTCTTGTCTGGAAAGACAACCAGGGTCTACAATTACCGCGTCTTTTTCAGCATTATAAACTACAACCGTGTTTTCCTGGAAAGGATTAAACGTGAAAACCTCAATTTCCATAATAAAGAAGGGAGATGCAAGAATAAAGTGTTACAACAAATCCGATGGCATAACCGTAAAGGCTTTGACGGAGATCATGAGCACCGAGCGCCATTCGCATCGACATCACCACTCCGCTCAGTAAAAAAGCCACAACCACTATTGATAGATAGTAGATCTTCATTTCACTGAAATAGGCCATTAAGAATCCGCAAAGAATTCCCATTCCCGCTGCGTGAAGTGAGATTTTATACCTGAAAGTAATCAGCGTGCAAAGTACAACCGTAACTAATGAGCCAACGGCAATTCCCATCATAAAGTAGTATCCGGGCACACTCGGATTTGCCTTGGTGGAAACCATGTAAACCAATCCGATTCCGCTTACAATCGTTGCCAATGCCGGAATATAGCGTTCTTTTCTATTGTCGAGCATTACGGAAGAAAGCATTCCCTGCATGCGCATGAAAACAATTACAATGGAAGGTGCCATTACACAGAACAGCAGGAACATCAGAAGAATAGCAAATTTTACTTCAGCGGGATGATTGTAAAGTGAATTTCTTTGCAGGAAATCCGTATCCAAAGCCGGAATATACAAGGCTATTACCAGCGCATAGATCGGCGCAAACAAAGGAAGAAAAACCCACGATATGATTTTAGCAAAGAGTTTCATTACAATTCTTTACGTAAACGCGCCACCGGAATATTCAATTGTTCGCGGTATTTGGCAATGGTACGACGGGCAATATTATAGCCCTTATCATTCAACAATTTTGCCAGGTGCTCATCAGTAAGCGGCTTCTTCTTATTCTCTGCCTCAATGGCATCAGAAAGGATTTTCTTCACCTCACGGGTAGAAACTTCTTCACCTGAATCTGTAGAAAGCGATTCGGAAAAGAAATATTTCAATAAATACGTTCCTGAACCTGTTTGCACATATTTGCTGTTAGCAACACGTGAAACGGTGGAAATATCTAAACCAACTACTTCAGCAATATCTTTCAGGATCATCGGTTTCATGGTCGTTTCATCTCCGGTAAGGAAAAATTCACGCTGATAATCCATAATGGCATGCATGGTTGTATAAAGCGTTTGCTGGCGCTGACGAATAGCATCAATGAACCATTTTGCTCCGTCCAATTTCGTTTTTACGAATGTCAGTGCATCCTTATCCGCTTTCGACGTTTTAGCGCCCTCGGCATAACCGCGAAGCAATTGTTCGTAATCCCGGGAAACCCTAAGATCAGGAGTATTTCTTCCATTGATCGTCAACTCCAATCTACCTTCAAATTCCGTGATCATAAAATCAGGAATAACCTGCTGAACGGATTTTGAGCCTTCTTTCAAACTTCCTCCCGGTTTGGGATTCAGACGTATAATAGCATCAATGGCATCTTTCAGGTCTTCATCTGAAATTTCCAGTTTCTTCTGGATCTTATCGTAATGTTTCTTTGTAAACTCTTCAAAATGATCTTCAAGGATTTTACGTGCCGTAAAAAGGGTGATGTTCCCATCTTGCTTTCGTTTGATCTGCAGGATCAGGCATTCTCTTAAATCCCTTGCACCAATTCCGGCCGGATCAAGGTCCTGAACCAGTTTCAGGATTTCGAGGATTTCTTCCTCGGTCACCATAACGTTCGACGAAAATGCCAGGTCATCAACCAACGCATCGATGTCGCGGTTCAAATATCCGCTTTCATCCAGGTTACCTATAATCGTTTCAGCAATGAGGTATTGTGTGTCATCCAGGTCCAACATTGAAAGTTGTTCCGACAATTTTTCCTGGAAAGAAGAATCACCCGAAAGCGGAACTGCACGTTCTTCGTCGTCTTTACTCTTATTGTTTACCTGAGTTTTATAATCAGGTGTATCATCATCGTAGTAATCGCTGATGTCAAAATCATCGTCAAACTCTTTATCGTCGTCCTGATAATCGTCATCTTCATTACCGTAGTCCTCGTCCATTTCTTCAGCACCTTCTTCCAATGCAGGATTTTCTTCCAATTCTTGTTTGATGCGCTGATCAAGCTCCATAGTAGGAACCTGTAACAATTTCATTAACTGAATTTGCTGCGGTGAAAGTCGCTGTTCAAGTTTTTGGGAAAGTTGCTGTCTTAATGCCATTTTGCTGCTCAGTTCAATGTGAGACTTTGTGTAATGTTGCGTTTAGCAAACCAAATTTAATCTAAAAATAGTATAACTAATCACTTTTCTTTGTGAAGAGGGAACAATCCTGGTTTATTGATAAATTTCCATGTAACTTGTTACTTTCGAAACAGAGTTGAATTCTATCTGAAAATATAAAATGAAGACGATTGTACTTTTTATTGCCTTGTCCAGCTTTGGTTGCCTATGTGCACAACAAACCACTCCGTTGAAAGTTCTTGTTCTTAACGACAAAGGAACGCCTTATGAAGGAGATCAAATTTTGTTTGTGGGACAAAAAAACAAAGACACGCATAAAGGAATTACAAATGCGAAAGGCCAGTTTACGATAGAGCTTCCAACAGGGCAGGTGTATGATATCCGTATAAAAAGCATAGGTGAAGAGCTGGAATACAACGAACTGGAAATTCCAACATTGAAAGAAGGAGAATCTTTCGAAGACGTAGTACTCACTATTACTTATGAGGCTCCAAAAACCTTCACTTTGAATAGTATCCAATTCGAAACAGGGAAAGCGGACCTGAAACCTTCCAGTTATACTTTGCTTCAGGATATTGTTGAAATAATGAGGTTAAAACCAACCATGAAAATCCTGATTGGTGGCCATACCGACAGCGATGGTGACGATGCCACAAACCTTATCCTGTCGCAGAAAAGAGCTGACGCTGTAAAGAATTACCTCATCAGCAAAGGAATAGATGGGAAACGAATTGTTGCAGTGGGATATGGCGAAACCAAACCTGTAGCTGATAATTCAACAACCGAGGGGAAAGCCAAAAACCGGAGAACTGAGATAAAGATCCTTTAAACGGATTCGTTAAAGTTCAAGACCGATAACGGTCACATCATCTACCTGCTCTTCTTCACCTTTCCATTCATTGAAATAATTCTCAAGCTCTGCCTGTTGTTCTAAAATGGATCGATCCCGGATCTCGTGAAGGAATCTTTTCACATTTGCGCTCTTCAGTTTTTTCAGATCCTTTCCGCCGAACTGATCAGCGTAACCATCGGTAAACATGTAAATGCGGTCGCCGGGTTCAGCGGATATCAACTGCGATTGATAGTTGATGTTCATTTCATACATCCCGATCGGTTGTTTGTCGCCTTTATAAAACTCGAATTCCTGGCTATTTTTCCTGTACACCCAAAGCGTATGATGAGCTCCTGAAAAATGGATTTCCCCGGTTTTCTTGTTCTGGGAAATCAATGTGATATCCATTCCGTCTTTTACATTTTTCGGCTGTGAATTTGCTTTGTTGAAACTCTCTATCACCTTATTTCGCGTAGCATCCAAAATTTTACCCGGATCGTTCAATCCCAATTCAACAACAGCTGTGTTCAATGCATTCGAACATACCACACTTACCATTGCTCCCGGAACTCCGTGCCCGGTTGAATCACAGCACGCAAGGATGCGGAAGTTTTCATTTTCTTCGAACCAATAAAAATCTCCGGCAACAATATCCTTCGGTAAATAAATTGTAAAAATAGATTTGAATGCATTTTTCAGGACGCGGGCATCAGGTAGAATTGCTTCCTGAAGTCGCTGGGCGTAACGAATACTTTCCAGGATATTCTGGTTCTGATCTTCGATCACTTTGTTCTTTTGTTCCAAACTCTCGAATGAGCGTTTCTTTACCTTGTAGCGATAATAGAAAAGGTAAAGCACTCCCAGTAAAATAACCAATCCGCCAATTGCCAACAGCAGGTAAAAAGACGTCGTTTCTTCTTCAAGACGTTTTTGGTTTTCCAGCCTGGCATATTTCAGTTCATTCTCCCGTTTGGTTTTTTCACCTTCGATCTGCGCAATTTTCTTCTGCACCTGTTCATCCATCAAACCTTCATTCAGTTCCACAAACCGGTTCTGGTAGAAAAATGCACTGTCATATAACCCACGACGGGCGTAATACTTCGAAATGGCAAACGCCGCATCCCTGATTTCCTGGTTGGCGCCCACCTCGTCGGCCATGCCATAGGCTTTCATCATGTATTCAAACGCAAGATCGGGCTGGTCCATTTTCTGCTTGATCCCGGAGAGTTGCAGATAAGTTGCAGAAGCTCCTTTTTGATCCAGCAAATGCTCTTTCATTTCAATAGACTGACGAAAATACTTCTCGGCCTGGACTAGCTCGTTGCGGACAAAAGCTACTGCCCCCAAAACATCCAGCGATGTAGATTTCACGTATTCATCATCATTCTTTATTGCCTGTTTAAGCGCAAGATTTGCGTAGTGTTGTGCTTTGGAATAAGCCTCCATTTGAAGATACAGCTCTGCCAGGTTGGTGTATGAATCACCATGCGTGATGTCGTCACCGGTTTGCAGCGCTCTTTTGAAGAAGGTTTGTGCTTTCTGAAAATCTTCCTGATCAAGATAGATCAAACCGATCGCATTTAAGGACAGAGCTTCGCCTTCTTTGCACTCCAGTTTTACGAAAAGATCATAGGAATTGTTCAGGTATTGAATTGCCGTTCCATATTTCCCTTCAAGGATTCGCAGATCACCGATGTGGAAAGATGCCCATGCAATTCCTTCATCGAAATGAAGTTTTTTAGCATTTTCCATGGCGGTGAACAAGAGCTTCTCACCTATATCGTAGTTATCAGCATAGTACTCGCATTTCGCCACATCTATTTCAGCAATAACCCTGTCCGTTGTTCCGGCTTCGGCAAGCTTCAGTTCTTTGTTCGCATATGCCGCAGCGGTTTCCGGGTTACTGAAAATAAACTCATTCACCTTTTTATGAAGCTGTTTCGGTGATAGCTGCCCGAATGCCGGAATACAGCAAAACGTCAATATAAAGAGCAGTAAAATTCTCATTTTTTTGGCCTCTTAAGAAAATAATACGCGTAATAGATTGCAAGAACAAACAGTCCTGTAAAGAAAAATCCCCTTGCACAAGGAAGAGTTATGGAATCATACTTTGGCTGTTCATCGTAGTAAAACTCACCGAACATCCAGGTTGAATTGGCACAGATCCAGCATACAACAGCAATATTGTGCATGAGTTCTGAAAATACCTTTCTGGTTTTATAGGTAATGATCAAAGCCAGCGAAATTGTTGGAACTATCATAAAGGTCCCGAACGATTTGTAATCCATGACCCAGCACAGGTCTTTCAAAAGCCAAAGTAGAATATGCCAATTTTCGAATCGCCTGATCCTCTCTTCAATCATAAGTAGTGTGTTTTCAATATATTTTCCTTAACTTGTAAGGTGCGCTAATGTAAAAAAAAATGTCGAGGCTGGTTATTCCAAACATTTTGGCATTTGATTTGCAATTGGCACAAAACCTTAATGAATTATCATGAAAAACGGGTTAATAATTGCCTTAGTGGCAGCAGCAACAATAGGAATAAAAAGTAGCGAGATAACACAAAGTTACCCTACTGTAAATAATACGGCTTTCCAGGCCGGTGAAAAATTGCGTTACCGGATTACTTACGGTTTCGTAGATGCCGGTGAGGCGGTAATGGAAGTGAAATCCACCACCACAAAAGGTGCAGGATCGCGTGAATTATTCCATGTGAAAGGAACGGGAAAAACACTTGGCGGATTTAATGCTGTTTACCGAGTTAATGATATCTATGAAAGTTACATCGATAAGAAAGGTGTTTTTCCATGGAAGTTCGTTAGACGAGTAGATGAAGGTGGTTACAAGATCAACCAGGATTATAACTTCAAGCAAGACAAGCTGAAAGTTCATAACGGAACAAAAGATTTTACAGTTCCTTCCGGAATCCAGGATATGTTATCGTCTTTTTATTATGCGAGAACGCTGGATTTCAAGAATGCGAAGAAAGACCAGGTATTTAGTTTCAAGTGTTTCATGGACGACGAGCAATGGACCTTAAAAGTGAAGTACAAAGGTGATGAAACCATCAGTATCAGAAAAGGAAAATTCAAGTGTATGAAGTTTGTTCCTGTTGTACAAACGGGTCGTTATTTCAAACACGAAGAAGATGTTGTTTTCTACGTTACGGATGACGAAAATAGAATTCCAATTCTTATCAAAGCGAAAATTCCGGTTGGGTCGGTTAAGCTCCAACTGGTAGAATGGTCGGGTTTGAAAAAGGAATTGGTGAAGGTTAAATAATCCCCCCTTTACACAGCAAAATGGCGCTATCTAACGAGGCGCCATTTTAATTTAACAACTTTTGTTCGTATTTTAACACATTTCTGGGGGCACTTTTCCGCGCTTAATGTATATTTGTTTAACTATATTTTACAAAATGAGTCATAACCCGGAAATAGAAAAACGGATAAATTCGCTGGAAGAAAAGTACAAAGCTCAAAATCAAGAGATTGTACCTTATCTGGATGGTTTACTGCATTCTAAAACAATTAATTACTGGGATTACGTTCAAGTTGACACCTTACTTACTTTACAGAAAACGTACACAGATTTTCCTGATGAGGCCATCTTCCTGATGTACCATCAGATCACAGAATTGTATTTCAAACTTGCCCTGAATGAGTTCGAGCAACTCGGGGCTTTGGAAAAACCTACAGGTGATTTCTTCTACAAGCGTGTAACACGGATCAATCGTTATTTCGAAGCACTTACGAAAAGTTTCGAGATCATGGTTGACGGAATGGAAAAAGAGCAGTTCCTGAAATTCAGAATGGCTTTGCATCCGGCATCCGGATTCCAATCTGCACAATACAGAAAAATCGAAATGTCATCAACTGATTTCATTCAGTTAGTGCATAAGGATATTCGTGATACATTCAATGGAAATGAACCGATCGAGCGTTTGTTCGAGCATATTTACTGGAAAGAAGGCGCAACAGATAACACTACCGGTAAAAAAACACTGACACTAATCGAATTCGAGAAAAAGTACAAACGTGAGTTTATACAGTTTGGCGAAGAACAACGCAAAACAAACTTATGGCAAACGTATTTACGTCTTTCGGAAGAGGACCAGAAACGTTCTGATGTTATCCAGGCAATGAAGCAAAACGACGTTAATGTGAATATCAACTGGCCGCTTGTGCATTACAAGAGTGCTGTTCGTTATTTGCAGAAAGACGACATGGATGTTGCTGCAACTGGTGGGACAAACTGGCAAAAATACCTTCCTCCGAGATTCCAGAAACGTATTTTCTATCCTAAGCTTTGGTCAAACGAAGAAAAGGAACTTTGGGGTAAAGCCTGGGTTGAATCTGTATTTGTTTAGAATTTCTCTTCTCCTTTCTTAATTTTACCGGAACGGAACAATGAAAAAGTATCTGTTTTCTGGCATATTGATACTGCTTTTTGTTGGCGCAACTTACAAGAAGGTGGCAAGCCTACCCAAAGAATTGCAGGAAATTTCGGGCTTGGCTTTTATCGACGATTCTACTATTGTTGCTCATAACGACAGCGGTGACTCTGCCAAAATTTACCTGATCTCCACTTCTGCGAAACTGTTACGTTCGATCAAACTTTCAGGTGCCAAAAACGTGGATTATGAGGATATCACAACTGATGGGAAAAGAAATGTCTTTCTCGCTGATATCGGAAACAATAACAATACCCGGAAAGACCTGGTGGTTTACAAATTCTCTTCTTCCGGTTTACGTTCCAAAACCAGCGTTTCCTGTTCAAAGATCAGTTTTTCCTATCCCGAACAGAAAGCTTATCCGCCGGCTAAAAACCAGTTGTACTACGACGCGGAATGTATTACGTATTACAAGGATTCGCTATACATTTTCACCAAATGCCGAACCGAACCTTTCGACGGAATCTGCAAAGTGTATTCTCTTCCTACGAAAGCAGGAACTTACAAAGCGAAGTTGCGTTACCAGCTTAAAATAGGAAAGAGGGATTGGTACCGTGATGCAATTACCAGTGGTGAATTCCACGGCGAACTATTGTATTTGGTTACTTACAACCGCATCATAAAATACAAGGTCGAAAAACGGAAAGCTATTTTTCAAAAACAATACGGACTGGGAATTTCCCAAAAAGAAGCGCTCGCCATAAACAAAAAAGGATTGATCTACATTGCCGATGAAAAACACAAATTGCTTGGCGGCGGCAACCTGCACACATTGAAATGGGAATAATGAAATTAGCGAATTTTGACGCGGTGATCTTTGATATGGACGGCGTACTGACCGATTCTGAACCGATCTGGAAAATTGCCATGGAAGAAGTGTTCAGCTCTGTCGGATGTAACCTGACACGACAGGATTTTCAGCGGACAGTTGGTTTACGGCTGGATGAAGTGGTGACTTACTGGTACGACGTTGCGCCATGGGAAAAGTATTCGGCAATTGATGTTGAACGCATGATCGTGAAACGCATGGACGAACTTCTCCGCAAACAGGCAACCCCGCTTCCCGGAGTTATAGAAGCACTTAATTATTTCAAGGCGAACGGAAAGAAGATCGGGTTGGCAACTTCTTCCTATACGGTTTTGATCAACGCCATCCTGGAAACCATGGGCGTGAGTGACTACTTCGAGGTGGTTTGGTCGGCGGAGAACGAGCTTTATGGAAAGCCACATCCGGCGGTTTATTTAACAACAGCAGAAAAGCTTGGTGTTCATCCGAAAAGATGTTTGGTAATAGAAGACTCTTTGAATGGAATAATTTCGGGAAAAGCGGCGAAAATGTCCGTAATTTGTATTCCCGAAAAAACACATTTCCCGGAACCTAAGCTGATGCTTGCAGATCTGCAGTTTGGTGACATGAACGAAATGATACACTTTTTCGAAGAAAATAAATGATAGTTGCAATTGACGATAAGCTGATCTCAACTGAGATCTTTGACCAGAAGTTTGTGTGTGATCTGAATGCGTGTAAAGGGGCTTGCTGCGTTGAAGGTGATCAGGGCGCACCTCTCACCATGGAAGAAACAAAGATCATGGAAGAAATCCTGGAAGATGTAAAACCGTACATGCGTCCTGAAGGAATTGCTGCTGTTGAGAAAGAAGGTGTTTACTATATTGATCCATGGGATGAACCGGCTTCAACGCTGGTGAATGACAAGGAATGTGCTTTTGTATATTTTGATGAGACATCCACGGCAAAATGCGCAATCGAGAAAGCATATCTCGAAGGAAAAATCTCCTGGAAAAAGCCGGTTTCATGTCATTTATATCCTATTCGCGTAAAGAAGATAGGCGAAGATTTGGCCTTGAACTATGACGAATGGCAGATCTGTAAACCTGCATGCGAATGTGGTTCAAAGCTCAATGTCCCGGTCTATAAGTTTCTGAAAGAACCTATTATTCGTGCTTTCGGCGAGGAATTCTATTCTGACCTGGAAGGAATCGACGAAACCCTGAAGTCTAAAAGCCCTTTTTGACGTTGTTGCAATAAGCGCAATAGGAAGCTTTCGGATTGTGCCTGAACGGTTGGCTTGCATCGAACATTTCAGCAAAGATCTTGTTAAAGACTTCTGTAAGAATTTCCGTTACTGATTCCAGTGAAAGATCGAAATCAAGATAAACCGGGCTGCTTTTATGGTTAATGAAGGAAACGATTCCCGCTCGATCAACTTTTCTTGTAGAATTCGTTTGTAGCAGATACGCGTAAAGCATCAATTGCAATGCATGCGTTTTGTCGTCTTTTTTGAATTTACTGATAATCTGATCAGCAGGTGGAAGCTTTGCCCTGCTTCCGAAAACATTCAGTCTTGAGCTATCCACTTTTCCGGATTTGTAATCAATGATCCGGATCTTTCCTCCCAGACGGTCAATTCTATCAATAATTCCTTTAAAATTTACATTCACCTCCCTCCCGTTTACCCTCAGCGGAATAGCAGAACTTAGTTCTTCCTCCAGTTGCAGGATAAATAAGGCTTCTTCCAAATTCTCTTCAAGTATGGCAATTTCACGGTTCAAAGCAGCCTGTATACTTTCTTTGATCATTTCATACTGAATGAAATTCGTTCCCTGTTGCCAGGTGTCAGGATCATCATTGAAACATTCTTTGAAGCCTTCTTCAACAAGAAGTGGAACCCTGTTTTTCATGGCTTTGAAATCGTCGATAGTAACATTCCGGTGCGGAAGAAGTTTCCCGTGCTCATCAAAGCGTTCCACAAAATCTTCAAGCAATTTCTCCATTACATAATGAAGAATGCTTCCCTGGGTGCTTGATTCCAGGTCTTCTTCTATCTTATCCTCCTCCCCTAATTTCAGAACGGTTTGGTAGTAAAAATCAAGAGGACAAGTAAGGAATTTGGTGAGTTTACTGAACGACAACCCTTTTTCTACCAGCTCTTCCAAACGTTGAATGATCTCAGGACTTTTTTCAATGACAACATCACCAATTTGCTCTTCATTTGCAGTTGAAACCTGGTACTTGTTGTATTTTACATTCGGATTAACCGACAATAATTCCATTTCAATCTGTTTCAGGAAACGGCTCGGCTCCGCACTTCCCAGGTCTTCCGAAGATGTTGTATACGTGACTAGCAATCGTTCTGCATTATGCAAAAGCCGGTAGAAATGGTGAGCAAAAAGCCCCTGTTTGTCGCGTGGAACAGGCATTCCGAAATACCTGCGCAAATCCATCGGAATCAGGGTTTGAATAGGATTTGTAGGCGGCATTGCTCCTTCATTCAATCCAAGTACAAACACGTTCTTAAAATCCAATCCACGTGTTTCCAGCAAACCCATGATCTGAATTCCGTTCAGCGGATTTCCGTAGTAAGCCATGTTTTCCGAACTCCAGTGCATTTCGAAAAGACGCTTGAAGGTATTTGGTGCCATTTCCGGCATTTCAATGGTGCCGAACAAATTCATCAGGCTTTGCACTGCTGCCGTAAACGATCGGATCAGCGTTTGTTCGTATTCATTTTCTTCCTTGAACTGTTGATCGAGGAAGTAATTTAATTCCTGTATGGATTCCAGTCCTTTTTTCCAGTCCCTGCCCCATGGAGTAGTCAACAATTCGAGGAGTTGCGCAACTATTGGTGCATCATTAATAGAAGACTTCTTTATAAAATGCCAGTTTTTCTGAACGGCTTCCGATTCCAGTTTATTGAGCGTATATAACTCCCGCTTGGGTAGTGTTGCTTCAAGAAAAGGATGATGGATGAAATTGGACAGGATTTTATAGTAAATGGTATTTCTTCCATATCTCTCCAGGCCTTCCTGTAATTGAAAGATAAGGTCAACCCAGGTTCTAAGTGCTGTATTTTTAAGCGGTAAACCAAGGGTGATATTTGCCTTTCCGATACTCAACGGAAGGTTATGTAGCATGGATTTCAGCTGCGTCTCGTCAGCCAATAACAAAAGTGTGGAGTTCAGTTCTTCCGGGCTAAGTTTCTTCAATTCCGAACCGATTACCGCGGCCTGATCAGTACTTTGCGCACATTCCACAACATCAATGGAAAATGCCTTTGTAGCCAGAAAATTAAGCGTAGAATCATTCGTTTTCAACTCCAAATGGTCATAAATCTTACGCTGGAAATAGCCGGCTTCATGAAGATTGTCGTTCAAATAGTAAGCGTCGTTGTCAAAGTAAAAAGACGTTTTCCCAAAAGTTTTGAGCTGTTTGAAGATACTTAATTCTGCAAGTGAAAGGGCGTTAAAACCGGCCAGTACATAATACTGATCATGGTCCATCATTTCCGGTAAACGATTTGCAACTTCTCGATAAGCTTTTCCCTTGCTCCAAACATTCAGCGCGTTCAACCTTTCCTCGTAGGCAAAATAATAAGGACCGAGTTTATCCCAAAATGCCATGAACTTCTTTTGTCCTTCGCTCAACTCTTCTCCGGAAAACGACCATGATTCCAATTCTTTGACATCTTTCAGGTTCCTGAACAAAGCTTTCGGATCAACCAGGTAACGATCGATCTCGTCAAAATCGGAAAGCAGAATCTGCCCCCAATTCAAAAAGCCATCAAAGTTCTTCATCTCATGTTCCACCGGGTCACGAAGAAACAACTCGTATAACTCAAAAAGGGCAACGGTTTTATTGATCGAATTCCGTTTCGAAAGTTGCTGCACCCAACGATCAATGGTAATAATTCGTGGTGAAACTTTCGGTTTTTCATCTACCAGGAATAAAGCTCGTTGCAGGTAATTGATCATCCTTTCCGAGGGGACGATAATCGTAGTTTGCTCGAGATCTATATTCTTGCCAGCGAGATCCGCTGCAATTCTGTCGACAAAAGAATTCATTAAAGTGAAGTTAGTGAAAGAAATTGAGGTAGAACTTTGAAAATCTGTATGAAAAAAATCACCTGAAAAAGTTACGGCATTCGATTCTTCCGTACTTTTGCAATGAAATGAAAAGAGTAGTAATTCTAGCTGTATTTTGTTTGGTTGCCGTTTACGGTATGAGCCAGGGTTGTGCTCAGTGTAAACTATTGGCTGAGCAAAGTAGCGATGTTTCTGCGAATGATTTCGGACGAAATATCAATACCGGAATTTTATTCCTAATGGCGATTCCGTATTGCATTTTGATGTTTTTGTTCCGCAAGCAGATCGGCCGTTTCCTGAAACGATTGGTTCCGGGTCGTTAACGGTAGAAATTCATTTCGTCAATATACCTGTGAACAGGTTCAGACAATAAGTATTTAACCGATTTTCCTTCTTTTATTGCGTTCCTGATATAACTTGATGACAATTTCATTACGGGTACATCGTCGCAAAAAATGACATTCGGGTGTTCGTAAAAATTATGCTGATGCTCAGGATCAAGAGTGGCTTCTTCAGTCATTTCCTGCTCAGTAAGTACTCTCGGATAAACGAAGAATTTGTATTTCTCCAAAAGCAGGTCATGGTTATACCATTTATGAAGTGTCCGCAGGTTATCTTCGCCCATGATCAGGCAAAATTCATAATCGGGATGTTTCTCTTCAAGGTACGCGAGGGTTGTTGCTGTATAATTGGGTTGCTTCAAACCGAATTCTATATCCGAAACACGCAATTTAAGATTATCGCTTACGGCCTCATTCACCAAAGCCAGACGATGATAATCTGCCAAAAGCGAACTTTTTTTCTTCAGCGGATTTTGTGGGGTTACCACCAACCAAACCTGGTCAAGCTCCTTACGTTCGGCCATATAGTTGGCAATGATCAAATGACCAACATGAATAGGATTGAACGTACCGAAATAAAGACCAACTTTCATAACTTAAGAATTTATGAATTCCAGAACCTGCTGCTCAGCTTCATTACAAGCTCTTTCCAAATCGTCGTTTACAATTACCAGATCAAATTCCGGTGCCCTGCTCGACTCCAGTTTCGCTTTACTTAAGCGCATCTGGATTTTCTCTTCAGTTTCGGTACTTCGATAACGCAACCTGTATTCAAGATCCTCAAATGTCGGAGCCTTTATAAAAACCGAAAGTGCATTTTTCCCTAACTGTTTTTTCAGGTTCAAGCCACCTACAACATCAACGTCGAAGATCACCACCTCATTATTGCTCCATATACGCTCAACTTCAGATCGCAATGTACCGTAAAAATTATTCGAATAAACTTCTTCCCATTCCAGGAAAGCATTTTCTTCCACTTTCGCCTTGAAACCGTCTACACCAAGGAAGTAGTAATCTTTTCCATCAACCTCGTTGGTTCTGGCGTCTCTGCTACACGCGGAAATAGAGAACTTCAAACTAGGGATGCGCTTAAGCAATTGGTGAACGATTGTTGTTTTGCCTGCTCCTGATGGTGCTGAAATGATAATGCTCTTACCTTCCATAATCCAAGTTTACAGTGTATTCAGAACCTGTTCTTTTATTTTCTCCAGGTAGTCCTTCATTTCTACCACCAAACGTTGCATTTCCGAATGGTAGGATTTTGAACCAAGGGTATTGATTTCACGACCGATTTCCTGGGTAATGAAACCTAGTTTTTTTCCGCACAATTCAACATTCATTGTTTCAAGGAAATAATCGAGGTGATGTGAAAGACGTTGTTTCTCTTCGGAAACATCCAATTTTTCTATATAGAATATGATCTCTTGTTCCAGGCGGTTCTCATCGATCGCTTTGCTGGTCAATTTTTCCAAACCGGCTTTCATACGGTCCTTTACCGAATCGATACGTTCCTGTTCAAATTTCGGAACTTCCAATAACCGCTGACGGATTGCACCGATGTTGTTCTCAAAGTCTTTTCTTAACTGATCACCCTCTTGTTTTCTGAACTTATTCAGCTCAGTACACGCTTCTTCAACCAGTTTTAAAACAAAGGCTTTTTCTTCGTCGCCCAGGTTTTCCTTTTCTGTGGAAAGGACTTCAGGCATACGCATTACCAGCTCGAGAAGGTTTGTTGACCTATCATTCAACTCACCGGCAACTTTGCTTAAATCCGCATAATAAGATTTCACCAAATCTGCATTGATCGTAGCCGCTTTACTCTCATGGTTATTCTCAAGTGTTATCGAACATTCCACTTTTCCACGGTCAAGGTTTTTTGCAACGATTGAGCGCATTTCCAATTCCAATTCTCTATATACAACCGAAGCGCGTACATAAAGGTCCAAACTCTTGGAGTTCAGTGAGCGGATTTCAACAATAAGTCTTTTGTTTTCATAGGTTCCGGTAGCTTTTCCGTAACCAGTCATTGAGAGTACCATGATTCGTCTTTGGGCAAAAGTACTCAAAAATATGAGCTGTGAATACCCGAAGTGTGGTTGGTCTTTCCAAAGAGCCGCCTGCCTGGGGCAAACGGCTCACGGAAACGATATGCAGTTGTCTTATTCCGCTAGTGCTGCAGCAGCTGTTGGACTAAGAGCTTCTTTAATGCGTTCTTCCAGTTCTTCCATCAATTCAGGATTATCAAGGAGCATCTGTTTCACAGAATCTCTACCTTGTCCCAAACGCGTTTCTCCGTAAGAGAACCAGGATCCGCTTTTTTTCATAATATTCAAGTCAACCCCAAGGTCAATGATCTCACCTACTTTAGAGATTCCTTCGCCGTACATAATGTCGAACTCCGCTTTTCTAAATGGCGGAGCAACTTTGTTTTTCACCACTTTCACCTTAACGCGGTTACCGATTACATCTTCACCGTCTTTGATCTGGCTTGCTCTGCGGATATCAATACGCATTGAAGCGTAGAACTTAAGGGCGTTTCCTCCGGTAGTTGTTTCCGGGTTTCCGAACATCACACCAATCTTATCACGCAACTGGTTGATGAAAATACAGCAGCATTTTGCCTTATTGATAGAACCTGTAAGCTTACGCAATGCTTTCGACATCAAACGAGCCTGAAGTCCCATTTGAGAATCGCCCATCTCACCTTCGATCTCTGCCTTTGGAGTAAGCGCCGCAACAGAGTCGATCACCAACAGGTCAATTGCTCCTGAACGGATCAGGTTGTCTGCAATTTCCAATGCCTGTTCACCGTTATCCGGTTGTGAGATCAAAAGATTCTCAATATCAACGCCTAATTTTTGAGCGTAAAACTGATCGAATGCGTGCTCAGCATCCACAATCGCAGCAATACCTCCTTGTTTCTGAACTTCAGCAATAGCGTGAATTGCCAGGGTTGTTTTCCCGGAAGACTCAGGACCAAAAATTTCTACAATTCTTCCTTTAGGAAATCCATTCACTCCCAAAGCGAGGTCAAGCGTAATAGAACCGGAAGGAATAACTTCCACTTGTTCTACTGCATTATCGCCCAACTTCATTACACTTCCCTTACCGAAAGTTTTGTCCAACTTTTCCATCGTAAGTTGCAACGCCTTTAATTTGTCCGGATTAATTTCTTTAGCTGACATATCGTTTTATTTAATCGTTTCCACAAATTTAAACCCGGTACTTCGTAAACTATTTACGTACTTCTACGAAGCCCCATTTTCGTCTATACAAGATAACACTTCTGCAGCATGTATCTTGGTTTTTGGCCTGTCAATAATATGGGTTATCTTTCCTTTTTCGTTAATGATAAAGGTTGTTCTATGAATTCCATCATATTCCCTTCCCATAAACTTTTTCGGTCCCCAAACCTTGAAAGCCTTTATTAATTTTTTCTTCTCGTCGAGCAACAATGGAAAATTCAATTCATACTTCTCCCGAAAACGCCGGTGGAGTTTTTCCGTATCCATACTCACCCCAAAAACTTTTATCCCTCTGCGCTCAAACTCCTGCATTCCATCACGCATACTGCATGCCTGGTTAATACATCCCGGCGTCAAATCTTTCGGATAAAAGTAGATCACCCATTTCTTCCCCAATAGCTGTTCGGACGATACGATATCGCCGCTATCTGTAAGGGCTTCAAACTTCGGAACCTTTTTCCCAACAGTTAATCCTGTCATATTTCAATTAAATTATCGCTTCGCTCTGACGATATTTTAATCAAATATAGTCAAACTTTTTAATCGAAGTGTCTTTTTGGTGAATTTTTTGTCTTTTTATTGTCGAGTATTTAATCATTTGGGAAATAATGATACTCTCCGGTAGCTTTTTCCTTCAAGAATTTCTCACGGATGATGCTCTGAACGGGCCTTCCCTGCGACTTTGCTTCGAGCCATGAAATAATGTCGAGGTAAAGGAACGGACGTTTTTCATAAGGGAGCTGCGAGAGTTTCACCAATTTTCCGTGCAGGATCTTAAATCCGCGAAGCATGGCCTGTTCATTTACGAATGCCGGCTGACGAAGGAATGATAGAATTTCCCGCTGTACACCATGCATGTCTCCCATATTACTTAAGAAACGGATAAAGGATTTGATCTGGTATTGGATCAGATCGTCATTCCCCAATTCAAAATGTGCAATCAAATTCAGAATACGGGCAAAACATTGAATGTCTTCGCGAAGAGAAACTTCCTTCATTTGAATTACCTGGTTCAAATAACGAATGGTCATTTTATTGTCGCCGCTTCCGAAATAAATACACGCTATCTTATAATAAAGTACCATAATACGGTGTTGATCCAGCTGACCTTCATACTTGGTAATAAAGTCTTCCACCTCATCAACAAAAGTTACCCCGTCTTCAAATGTTCCCGTCAGATAGTAAATATTGATCTTCCCTGTAATCCAATACAAATCACGGAGCATTTTTGTGTTCTCCTGGTCCATTATATAGGACGTACGTGTTTCTTCTTCTAAAAGGTCCACCACATTTTCCAGGCGATTTGCATTACGAAGATTGAAAACGCTGTTCTGCAGATAATGCAGTCCTTTGAGATACATCTCGTAATACTGTTCTTTAGCGTTGGGAACTTCCATGAAACAATCCACCCATTTGGTGGCATAACGATAACAGCGTAAAAAATCCTGCGTAATATAATGATGCCAAACCTGTGCATTATATAAGTGTAATTTCTCTTCAAAGCCGAGCTTATTATAATTGTACGCAGGGAGCCTTGTTTTAAAAAAATCCGTTACAAACAAATAATCTTTCTCATTTCTTACGAAACCAACTTTCACGTATAAGGCATATAACTGAAGTGAAAGATTACTGAATTTCACAGAAAGTCCCAGCCTGTTCTCCAATGCCTGTGTTTCCGAAGTCAACTGCTCAGCCCTTGTAGGTAAACTTCTCGTAATGTATTGGGATTCTATGCTTTTTTCCAATTCGGCAATTTCAAGTTGCAGTACAATACTTTCATGTTTATGCGCCAACTGTTTTGCTTTATCCAGCTGACGAAGAGCCTGCATGTAAAATCCTTTGTGATGGAGCAACTGGGAATAATCGATAGCTTCCCTAATTTCGAGCGCCGGCAAATGCGAAGAATGCTGCAACCGCAAACTTCCTAAAACTTGTTTATAAAGATGAGCCTTAATATTTGAAAGCTGGCTCCTTTTGATATCAGAGAGTTTCTTCAACGCTTCTTCATCAGAATAAGCATCTGTTTTATCCATGAAATCAAAAAGCTTTAAAAATTTTAGCTCCTCAATACTTGCAGAATTCCGGTTCACGAAAAGTTTGAAACTTCTCTTTTCAGCTTTTGTTAAAGACTGAATTAAACGAAATAATGCATCAGTTGAACCCGTGGACATTGTAAAATTAGTCTAAAAAATTAGAGTTAATTAGCTGTATATCAGTAATTTGATTTTTAAAACCTCTATTTGGATATCGTAAAGTTACGAAAGATTGATTTTGCATCCGAGGATCAATTAAGCAAATTCGTATTGTGATCATTTCACATTTAAGTTGTACTCGTTAGAGTAACAGGAGTAGGGGTGCTCTTGTTTTTTCGATTAATAGTTAAAAAACCTTTCGCAATTTTCGAAAGGTTTTTTTGTTTTTGGTGGTTACTTTTACAACAAAAGTCATTTTTGATGAAAACCAATGTCATGAAGAAATATATTTTCCCACTCATCTTTATTTTAGCTGCATGCTCATCTGAAGAAACAAATAAGCCTGAAAAGAAAGAAGATCCGGCTACCGTTGTAAAGAAATTTGCAAATGAAGGAGAAATGGATAATCGAATCGTTGAAATTGATGCGCTGATCAGCACTTCAACTCAAATGGTAAGTTCTATGAAGTTCCAGAAAGACGACGGGACATATATCCAGGTGTTAGGTCATATGAATCGTGACAACCAGGTGCTGAAAATGGAAGAACAGTTCTCCGACGGTGAGGGCAAAAACCTGGGGATCCGTTATTACTACTTGAACGGTGGTGTTCCATTTGCTACGCAAGAATTGATAGACGAAGCTCAGCCTGACGGGACATATATGTTTGTAGACCGCATTTCTTACTACGACGCCAAAGGAAAGGTTCTTAAAACAAAAGAGCGCCGTGCTTCATATGCTGAAGAAACCGAGAAAATGAAGTACACACCGGTAGCTTTGAAGGGTATCAAAATCGACAGAGCAATGCGCGCATTAAACTCTAAAAAGGAATTTGCATGTACTTTCCAGGGATTGATTTCTGAAGGTGGTGTTACTTACCTGATCGTTGGAGAGAACAACAAAAACAATCCGATGCCATTTACTGCTGCATTGCGCTGCGATTATAAAGATCCGCTGATCCTCCAACTAAGCAGTGATCCGGAAGGTTATTTGGGCGAACCGTTAAAGGTTAACTTCGAATTCAAATCTGAGCAAAACTTTGAATACATGAGCTATTCCGGTGGAGACTTCGCGGAGTAGTCTAAGAAACTATCGATAAAAGAAAAGGCAGCATTATTAAGATGCTGCCTTTTTCATTTCTATTTCTTCTGATTACAGTTTCGACAATTCGTCTTTCAGGTAATCAATTACTCGAATTTCAATCGGATCACCATCTTTCAGATCGCTCCAGTAAAGTGAAGTCCAATCAATAAGATGGATCAGGTAGATACTCTTTTGAATTTGTGTTTCTCCTTTTGCTTCAATAAGAACCACATGAGGTGTTTTCGTTCTTACGATGTCGACAGAAATATTGAATCTGCGCTCGTTACGCTTATTCAGGTCATCCGTATGAATGAATAAAGCTGCAAAACGTTCGTTTCCGTCGCCCCAGCCAACCAATTCATTATGGTTCATTTCGGGGATGACATGCTGCCAGCACAATTCTTTGGAATTTTCGTTGAACTGTTGCTTTGCACGAATGGCTACGCCTTCATAATCGGCACCGGCATAAACACCAACGATCTTACCGAACAGCTTTCCTGCAATTTGTTTCGCTTCGGCCTGGATATCTGCAAGTGAATTTACGATCAGCTCGTGTCCTAACTTGATTTCTTCCAGCAATTCTTTTGGTGCCATTCCAAGTTTGACAAAAATCGAAGTCAATTGCACCATTGAAAATGCCAATGCCGTTCTCGGAGGATTTCCGCCCGGAACAACAACGCAATCAAAACTATTGCGTTCACAAAACGTCTTCAGATCACCACCCGAGCAAATTCCGATAATTCTCGAACCTCTTTCCTTTGCCTCCAAAAGAGCTATCAATGTTTCTTCCGTATTTCCGGAATAAGAAGACCCGATAACCAGTGTATTCGGTCCAACAAAAGCCGGAAGCGAATAATCCTGGGCAAACAGAATAGGGAACTGAGCAGATTTAGAGATCCATTGCGAAACAATTTTTCCCCCGATACCAGAACCTCCCATTCCGCAGATCACCACATTGGTTACGTTACCTGCCAAAGGTTGAATAGATGCACTCTCAGCAATCTTTAAAGCTTCAATAATATTATCGGGAAAAGCCGCAATAAGGTCTTTCATAGTTCTCTAAATCTGCCGTAAATATAGAAAATTACGAAGTAGTTCAGTCAAACAAATACGTTGATTCTAAGTTAATCTTTGAAGAAATCGTGATTTTGCATTTCAAGTTAAAGGGCAGAATCTGCAAAAGCGTTCTCTCCATTATTGATACATTGATACGGAATATTGTAATTTTGAAAAAAAAATACATGAAGTCCAAAACTCCATCAGAGACTCTTGCTATTACCACAAAAGTCGTGTTACCCAACGACACCAATACATTAGGAAATTTATTCGGAGGACAGCTTTTAGCCTGGATGGATGAAATTGCATCGGTTTCGGCTCATCGTCATAGTAAACGCGTAGTTGTTACAGCAAGCGTAAATAACGTGAGTTTCAATTCTCCTATCAATCACGCTTCAATTGTAACGCTGGAAGCAAAGGTTTCACGTGCTTTCTCCTCATCGATGGAAGTTTTCGTTGATGTTTTTGTGGAAGATCACGTTACGGGGTTACGCAAAAAATCAAACGAAGCGATTTATACATTCGTAGCTGTTGATCAAAATGGCGGACCTATTCATGTTCCTGAACTTGTCCCGGAAACGGAAGAGGAAATTGAACGTTACGAAGGCGCTTTGAGAAGAAAGCAATTGGCGCTGATCCTCGCCGGGAAAATGAAGCCGGAAGATGCAACGGAGTTGAAGAAATTGTTTGGATAATATCCTTATAACGCATGGCGGATTGTCGTACGGACAGGTCAGGGCCTGTCTCTACTACACAATTCTATTCAATGATGAAACAATTTCTTCCGCATCCTGCTCCTTCATACATCTGAAATGCTTCTTCGGGCATTCCTGATAGCCGATCTTTGAACACGGCCTGCAGCTAAGGTTATTCACTTCGTGAATACTGTAATTCTCCTTTTTCTCAGGAGCGTACGGATACATTCCGAATTCGGGAACGGTGTTCCCCCAAACGCTTACTATCGGTGTTTCAAAACAACTGGCGATATGCATCAGACCTGTATCGCCGGTAAACAAGACTTTCGCCTTACTTGTCAGAAAAGCAGATTGCCTTAAGTTCAATTTTCCGCAAAAATCAATTATATATTTCGATTTTAATTCGTTTTTTAAGGCTGAACTTCGTTCAGAGTCCATTGGGCCACCAAGCAAAACGATAGGCAAATCAACTTTCTCCAAAACATCTTTCATCAACTGAACCGGCATTTGTTTTGTTGCATATTGGGCGCCCATGGCAACAGCTATAAAGTGCTTTGATTCCAAACTGTATTCCGCCAGATTGACATTGTCTTTTTCTGTAAGAATGAAATCACATGGTTTTTGATCGTTCACCACGCCCAATTCCTGAACAGCCGAAAAATAGCGGTCAACCACGTGAAGCTTTGGCATTCTGTCAATCTTGAAAGTCGTAAGAAGAAACTTCGCAACATTCTTCTTTGGAAAGGAGTAAGATGTTGCTCCCAGCTTTCGTTTCAGATTGAGGGTTCTGACATTGTTATGAAGATCCACAACAACGTCGTATTTCTCTTTCCTCAAATCGATAAGAACCTCATCAATGGATTTCTCAATGGTAATGATTCTGTCGATGTAGGGATTGTTCTCCAAAACCGGGACGAACGACTTTTTTGTAATAAAATGAACCTCAGCATTCAACTGCTGTTTCACGCAGCGAACCACAGGAGTTGTCAGCACAACATCTCCAATAGAACTGAAACGAACGATGAGGATTTTCATGTGGCAAATGTAACCGTTTAAAACGCAAGTAGGGACAAGTTGCGACTTGTCCCTACTTATTATTTTCGTTTTATCGTATTACGACTTAATGGTTTTCTTCTTTTTCTCTACTTCGGCAATTTTGGTGGTTTGTGTAACAATGCTTTCACCATTCTTGCCAAGTGCAGCCTCATTGTCTTTGATCTTTTGCTCCGCTTCGGCTATTTTCTGCTTGTAGTCTTCGATGTCCTTTTTCGAGCTTTCAATGGATTTTTCCAGATCGCTCTTGTCTTTTTCCATGTCCTTCAGGATCTTCGCCTCGGCTGCCAGTTCAAGGGCAACGCCTTCGTTTGCGGTTTTGAAGCCAAATTTTTGGACTTTTTCCTTAATCACTTTGTATTGTGCGCTATGTTCACTGCTCGATAAATAAGCACCTCCAAGATCAACAGCGAAAGCAACCTGGATCACATCACCGCTTTCAATGATCTTTGCGTAACCGTCAAAATGTTTCTCACCCATGGCTTTCATGGTAGTTTGCATGGCAATGTATTCCCCATTTGTAGATTCGAATTTACCGCCCCAATCTTTCATCTCGCTTTTCAGTTCCTTTTCAACTACATCTTTTGTAGCATAGGGAATAGTAATAACGATGGCATTGTGGCTTCCATTATTAAATGAAACCGATTTCTCGTCAAGTTTAACTTCTTGTGCAAAGGAGAATGAAACGATCGCAGAAGCCGCGATTGTTCCCATAAGAGAGTATATGTTATTCATAGCATTAGTAATTTAGTTTCCAAAATACAAAATTTTCACTGATCATAGATTCGTGAACCGGGAATAGGCAAATATCCTGCCCAATTTTTCTGTTTTCCATTCTCCGTATCGTTCTATGGTTTTTAAAGGTTAATTTTACGCATGCGTTTTTCAGAAATTGTTGGACAGGAAGAGGTAAAACAACACATCATTCAGGAAATACAATCTGATAAAATAAGCCATGCCCAAATGTTTTTGGGAAATTTCGGTTACAGCACGCTCCCACTTGCATTGGCTTTTGCGCAATACCTATACTGTCAGAATAAAACGGCAACAGATAGCTGTGGAACTTGTGATTCTTGCCGGAAAGTAAGCACATTGCAGCATCCCGACCTTCATTTTTCGTTTCCAACGGTTCAGGCAAAATCGAAGAATTCTGACGGTTTCCTTAAGGAATGGCGACAAATTGTACAGGAAAATCCATTGTTCAGTCCGCATGAATGGTGGAAATACATGGATGAAAAGGGAACAAAGCCCATTATCGGTACGGACGAAAGTGCGACGATCATCAAAAAAATGGCGCTACGTTCTTTCGAAGGTGGTTACAAGGTGATCATCATGTACCAGGCCGAGGCGATGAATGAAACCTGTGCGAACAAACTTTTGAAGTTGCTCGAGGAACCGCAGCCTAAAACCATTTTCATTCTGCTTTGCGAAAGCACGGTTCAGGTCTTGCCAACTATTCTTTCAAGAACCCAGGTAGTTCGCATTCCTTCCTATTCAATTGATGTGCTGACGCATTTTCTTGAGCAAAAAGGAGTCGGAAAGGAGATTTCCATTTCTCTGGCTGCAAGGGCAGAGGGAAGTTTACAGTTAGCAAAACAAAGCTTTGAGGAAAGCGGGGAAACTGCTGAGAACCGTGAACTTTTCATTCAATTGATGCGTGTTTGCTTCAAAAAAGAGGTGAACTCTATGTTGGATTGGGTGGGAATTATCGGGACAAAATCACGCGAAGAACAGAAGATTTTTATTGACTACAGCCTGCACATGATCCGTCAAAGTCTGCTGAAGAATTATACGGAAGAAATGCTGGTTCGTGTTTCACCTGAAGAGGCCCAATTCCTGGCAAATTTCGCACGTTTCATCACCAACAATAACTGCCTCGATTTCATGCAGTTGTTCACTGATGCGCACTATCATCTCAACAGAAATGCACACGGACAACTGTTATTCACAAACCTGTGTTTTCAAGTGATGCGTTTCATCCACAAAGCGTAGTACAATAATTCGTATTTTTACATCAAATTATACAAAACTATGGCATGTTCCTCATGTAGTAGCGGAGGTGGTACACCCCGCGGCTGTAAAAATAATGGAACCTGTAGTTCTGGTGGATGTAACAAATTAGGCGTGTTCGATTGGCTGGCAAATATGCAGCTGCCAGGAGGACAAACGCAATACGATATACTGGAAATACGCTTTAAGAACAGCCGTAAGGCATTCTATCGCAATGCTAAAAACCTGTCGTTGCAAGTTGGCGACGCGATTGTGGTTGAAGCAAGTCCGGGTTACGATGTAGGAATCGTATCTGTAATCGGTGAACTCGCTAGAATTCAGGTAAAAAAGAAGGCGCCAAGCCTTAAACCGATGGAAGTACGCAAAATCATGCGTATCGCCACCCAGGAAGATATTGATAAATGGTCGGAAGCACGTTCTTTGGAGCGTGAAGTTATGTTCCAGGCCAGAACCCTGGCTGTAAACCTTGGATTGGAAATGAAAATTTCCGACGTGGAATACCAGGGTGATCTTACAAAAGCAACTTTCTATTACACAGCTGAAGGTCGCGTGGATTTCCGCC
>Ga0307408_100000225_pt1 | contig 60134 bp, 51 predicted proteins | sample 322Cmetagenome_FD_202116 | JGI IMG/M metagenome (GOLD analysis project Ga0307408, IMG submission 202116) | Maize rhizosphere microbial communities from greenhouse at UC Davis, California, United States - 322HYB-C-3 | ecosystem: Host-associated > Plants > Roots > Rhizosphere > Soil | place... | reverse complement strand
ATCCAATCCTGGGAATGTTCCCTTTGCGCCCAGTCCATAAAGTTACTCAGGTAACGCATATATTGTTCCTCAAGCCGTTTACCATCAAGACCGAACAATACCCCTATGGTTTTACAGCTGATAGGATGATTATCAATGATACCCTTTTAAAAAAGCGGCAAACTCTACAGTTAACCGCGTTCCTTCTGCTACATCATGCCAATCATTAAATACCGTTTTTCCGCTTTCAGTATTGAGCCATTTACGGCGTTTCAAATGAAGATAGCAAGGCTTGCCCCTCAGCGGGAAATCACGTAAAGTAGCTTCATCGAAAAATCCTTTTGATAAAAGCGGCTGGCCTGCAAATTTGGCCGGAGGAAGGTTTTTTTCTGATAAATAAAAATGGATAGCTCCGTCTTTATCTTCAAATCGGTCTAATTCAAATAGGGCTGTCAGGCTGGAGGGAAGCAATAATGAAAGCAGAGAGTTGTCCAATTCTTTTTTGTCCCAAAATTAAGCGTTTATGAACCGCTCCCCAACTTTTTTGCTTGATCCGGGACTAGGCATAATTTTAGCTAACCGAAATGCCGTAGGAAAATTGCTAATGTATTTAAAGCAAAAAAGCTCTGTCATATCTGACAAAGCCTTTAACAATCTTTTTAAATTCTCTTGGGTAATCTTAGGTAGTACCCAAATTTTCTCTGCGGGGATAAAGGGACTCTATTAGAACACTTTTCTACTATTTTGGCATTAGTTAAACAAATCGTTGAGGCTAGGCGATAGATCTGGTAGGGCAACGTACTAATTCCATAATATCTTGCTAAAAGAGGGTATGATTAAAATTCAACCGGCTTACTTTAACCTGATATGCCAGACATAATCCAGTTGTTTCCAATATATCAAACTCTTACTTTTTAATTTCCTGTGGTAGATCTATAAATAAACGCTTAAAAACTCTTGTATCGAGGGTAATGCCTATAAATTGACCCCATTTCCAAACACCTTCAGTTTGAATGTGGAGATTCATGGAAATATCCCTAGGAGTGTTATGTAAAACGACGGTATTCGTATAGTCTGTTATCGTTATTCCACCTTTATTTACTTCTCCGGTATGTGCGCCTATAACCGTCACGAGACTTTTATCGACGTTCAGCAAAGCTACCGTTATCGAAAGTTTCGAATTAGGCGGAAGTATATTTTGAAGAATCGTTGAAATGAATGATTTTTATAAGTCATATTTATAGCAAATACTAACTACAATGAAACATTACTTTACCCTTCAGGTCTCTCGCGTATCCTCTACACTTTCCAAAGCATACTATACTGCTAAGAGTCATGAATAAGGTTGCGATCTGTATCGGGGTAAAGCGTACCGGTTATATGCCGGAACTGCCATCTGCCTGCGATGATGCCAGGGCATTTGGTCAATGGGCGGTATCGCAAAGGTTCACGCCATATTATTTTTTAGATGATGAAGGTGCCGTTCTTCTCCACCAAATTCATGATAAGGTCAATAAAGTGCGGGAGACCGGTCAATGCGAGGTCCTTATGATATACTTCGCCGGACATGGGGTGCTATCTACCCTGATCCAGGAATTTTGGTTGCTTTCCAATGCGCCGACCAATCCCAATGAAGCGATCTCGGTTCAACCTTCTCAGTTATTTGCGAAATTTTCAGGCATACCCCATGTGGTGTTTATTTCTGATAGTTGCCGATCCGATCCGCCAAACAGATTGGTGAAGTCGGTAATTGGTGGTGTGATCTTTCCGGCGGTTGAGCAGAATACGACCCGCCCGGTGATTGATATGTTTTACGCCACAGCGCTTGGTGACCCGGCTTTTGAAAAGTCAACCGTTACGGCAATGGCTGAACGCGGGGGCTTTTATACCGTTTGTTTACTCGAAGCCTTAAAAGGTGAAGTTCCCGAAGTTTTGACGAATATCAATGAATCCGGTATTGAAGTTGCGGTTGTTGAAGCCAGAAAACTCCATGAATACTTGCTAAAAGCCGTTCCACTTGCAGTGGAGAAGGCAAGCGGAAGATTAACCCAGGAACCTGACGCGGAGATACGCTCGAATTTACCCAAATATCTGTCGATATTTTATCCGGGTGATATTTCTGAAACGCAGGGTACTAAGCCACAGGATCCAGAGTCGAATGGTGAGGCCCCGGAGATTAAAAAAGTTTATAAGAGTACCCTTAGCTTTACGGCTTCTGCCAATGATTTCAGAGACCAGATCATTGAGCGGGATAAGCGTTCTATATTGGCAGCCAACAGGCTTGGGCAAACTGATGCCTTTTCTACAGGTATAACAGTTGTTGGGAGCCTCCAGCGAATTACGCCAATAACAACTGATGATTTTGAAATCTTACAGGAAGGTTTTACTACTCGTATAGCCGTTAAAGAAAATCAAAAACAGCACATGCTTCTTCAGTTTCTGGATGGCACCAGCTTCCCGATAGCAGTCCTGCAGGGATTTAATGGTATCGTCACCTTAGCTGAAGGCAAGGTCATTGGGATCAATTACTCACCGACACCCGCCTTTCGCTTTTTTCAGGATTATCAGAACCAAAGCCAAGAGATCGAAGACCGGAGGGCTACCATCGCAGCTTCAGCAAAAAACGGAACTTTTATACCCGATGGGCACCGAGATGAGCTGGCGATGTATGCCAGTTACCTGCGGAAAATGAAGTTGTATGATCCTTCACTTGGTTTGTATGCGGCCTACGCCTATACCGAGATTGGCGACCTGGCCAGTGCAGAATCGATCTACCAGTATATGGTTAGGGAACCTGAACCCGTCTTATTTGATGTAGCCATGCTTTCACAATTGGGGACTAAGGATCTCAATAGGGCCGTTTTTCGCAGAACAGCAGGGATCTGTCCGATGTTCAACAAAGGATGGTCATATTTGAGTCTTTTCCCTGATAATCTGTCTGAGTATCTCGTTGCCTTAGCTAAACACAGGATACCAGGACATTGGACAACTTTTACGCAGGAAGGAACCGAAATGTATGCCGCTATTATGTACAACAACAACCTATAAATTATCATGAACCTTATTTTTATACATGGTCGCGGGCAGCAGGAAAAAGAGGCGATCAAGGAAAGACAATTATGGATTGACGCCTGGAAAAAAGGACTGGAAAAGTCCGGTATCGAATTTCCGGAAGAGATTAATATTATTTTCCCATTTTATGGCGTATTGCTTTATGAGCTAAAAAAAGGAAAGGCAGATCCGACAACCCTGGAAGGTATTATTGCCAGAGGCCAAAGTAGTGAAGACTTGACTTTATATTATGAGATCCTGATGGAGATCTTAATTGAAAGGGGATTTGCAGAAGCGGATGTACGGGGAGCGTACGGCGAAGAGATCGTTGAGCGAGGCGTTTTAAACTGGAGTTGGGTAAGGGCAGTCGCCAGATTCCTTGACGAGAAAAGTGAACGAATCGGTGATTTCACAATGGGAAACGGAACCAGTGACGTAGCTTTTTATTTAAGCGACAAATTTGCACATAAAAAGGTTAACGAATTAGTTGCGGGGGCGATCGGTGATCAACCATGTACGGTAGTTGCACATTCCCTTGGTTCAGTAATTGCATATAATGTTTTAAAAGTTAATCCGGTCATACCTGTAGATAAACTAATCACGTTGGGGTCACCACTTGGGATGAGTGTTGTCAAAAGAAAACTTTCAACGCCGCTTGCCGTTCCCAAATGCCTAAAAAACGGCTGGTACAATGCCTATGATCCAAGGGATTTCGTGCCTTTGTTCCCTTTAGACGATGCCCATTTTATTGTCGGATCCGGCATAGAAAATAGCGGTCATGTGAATAATGACGGCAAGGACCCTCATGATATAGCTGGATACTTAAGCGATCAGGCCATTGCCAAAATTATTTATGATTCACTAAAAGGTAATGTATGACCCAAATAGCAGATCAGCCGGAACACAAAAACCCCGATGAAAGGAGCATTCCTAAAGTGTATGCTACCTTTTTGGAATCCGAACTTCTCAAAAAGGCAAGGGCGGTGCGCATGGAATCTTTTATTCGGCTGGCCAGGATAAGAGGGATATCCGTCGAGCAACTTGAAGCGGAAAGCTTGCAGTCCATGAAGCAGGCTGCCGAGACACAATTGCGTTATTATGATGCGGGCAATGACGACCCATTCCACCGTAAGCTATTTGAGGTAGCAGCCAGGGAAAATACTTATTGGGCTTATGTAGAGGCACAGGAGGAATACACCAGGTTTACACTAATCGATATATTTTTCCAGAAAAACTTACACAAAGAGCCTATGAACCATGGGTACCTTTCACGGATAGCCGCAGCATTACCCACCCCTGTCAAGGAATTGAGATCCACCACAGACCTTGACTTTGTCCTGATGCAGATTCCTTTGATTTACCGCCAGGACCTGGAGTTCAATGCATTCATATCACGAGCGTGGCCGGATAGCCCTGTTCCATTTATCAGCGTTAACAACCTTTTGTTGAAAAGCCACGACATCTTCAGTGTACAGATGGCAACGCAATTATTGGAAGAAACTCAGGTTGATGGTTACGCGACCGCTTTCAAAATGCGTTCTGATGACAAAGTAATTACTAATAGCAAAGAAAGTAGTACGATTTTTAATATATTCAGTATCACCGAATTTATGTTGGGTCGAACGCCGCACTTGTTGAGGTTCGATCCCGATCATGATGGAGAAACCGTGTTTTCGCATGTAACCGCACCTCCTGCCATCAACTTTGTAAAGTTCCACGAATACGGGCATTTAATGTTTGGACATTTGGAACGGCCATGGACAAAAGATATGGAGTTTCAAGCTGATGCTTATGCGGCAATCTATATCAATAAAATGCTGGAGGGTAAAAAAGACGTCGAAACCTATGGTTTATTCATTGGCCTATGTTCCCTATTTATGTTGATGCTGATCAGCGAGAAAGTGAACCCGGTTAAAAATCACGAGTACCCTACGACCTTTGAACGAATTCAATCATTGATCTTATGCTTTCCGATGCACAACAGAAAACCGTTCGTATTGATCTGGAATAAGCTGGTGAAAGCGGTTTGGCATACCATCAATGCTAGTTACCAGATCGATGTACCAAGAATCGATCTGCACTTTCAAAATCCGGAAAATGGCAAAGCCGAAAATCCTGCCAAATAGTAGCGCAATATCCAAGACAACCTCCTATTTAAATTGGATTTGGGGCGATTTGTGCCGGAATCTTAAGCGATCCATTCTGTACCAAACCCGCATTGCTATCCTGCACAAATGGAAGTAATTTTTTTTGTGGGAATCCTGTTTAACGGCAAAAGCTATTGTCCATCACATCACGGTATTCACAATTTGACTAGATCAGGCGCATCGTAGCTAATAGATTGTCAATCATAAGATGTATCCTGAAATGCCCTTTAAATATTCACATTGGGAGGACAATTTCAAGTATAAATTATGCATTAGTCTTATGGCAAATTTTGTTTCGTGCAAACTGGATTAATTATATTTGCGTGAAGGCCTGTACTGTTGATGTGAAGCCAACCTTTTTGATTAATCTATGCCGAACAAAGAAAAAGACTTAAAAGATATTTACAGGTTGCTCGGCTCCTGGATAACGGAGATCAGGTTGGAAAAAGCGGTCAAGTATTTAGATATCAATAAGGTATCAGAGGGCTTTGCGATGAAGTTGCTTAACCTTATTTATGATTATAATTTAGTTGACCTGAACGATATAAAGGAGGATTTCCCAGGTCTTGATCTTGGAGAACTGGACGGAAGTAAAATCGCGTTCCAGGTTACCTCAAGGACAGATACGGCTAAAGTGATTTCTTCTTTAAAAACTGTGATTGCTGAAAATCATCATGAAACGTTTACTGGTGGCATAAAATTTTTGATTCTTGCCGAAGGTGAAAAAATCAAATTTCCAAAAACGTCAGATCCTACGGTTTTACTCCAAAATTTCGATATCAATAGTGATATTGTTTATCCCGAAAATCTTTCCAAAGCGATTGAAGGGATTTATGACAAAGATGATTTTGCTAAATTTCTCAAGATCAAAACACTTATTGAAAGAGAGCTGCAATTTATTACTACAATTCGACCGGAAGCTGTGGCTGAGCTTATCGCTGCATCTGAGGGCAGGTTACAGGAAAGCTTGGAAAAGCAATTTGCCGATCTTTCGGGTCTGACCACTACAAATGAACAACGTTTCGTTTACGGTTCATTTGAGTTGGCTGAATTTCCATCACTAGAGTTGCCGAGCCAGCGCATAGATCTAGTTAAAGCTTATTGTAACGCTTTTGCAGAGAAACCTATTTTATGGCTCGCGGGTATGTCCGGAACGGGCAAATCCAGTTTAGCTTACCTTTTAGGGCAAGCATTTAATGGGAGAAAATTATGGGTTGATCTGCGCGATATATTAGTGGCCGAACTTCCTAATACAGTCGTTGAACCACTATCCAATTCCGTACATGCTTGCACGGGATATTTCCCTAAAAATCTAGCAGAGTTGATGATTGCTATTGGAAGTTCGACTGTCATTGTATTAAATGATATTCCGGATCTGTCAACTAATGATAAGAGCGTCCGTTTCCTCAATGAGTTTGTCGCTACAGCGATCAAAAACGGAATCGTGATTATTATAACCAGTAATTTTCAGCCGCCGCTAAATATTAAGACCAGGCACTCCGGGCATTTGTTTGTAGAACAGATGCCCTTATTTACAGAGCAGGATATCAGAGAGGTGTTAAAGTTCATGGCGACGCCGGATGAAGTATTGGAAAGTCATGTTCAAACGGTACACATCTTGTCAGAAGGGTATCCGTTGGTGGTTAATAGTATTGCAGCATTTTTAAAAGATAACAATTGGGCAACAGATGAAGATGTCATTAATCAGATCTTTAAAAACGATTACAATGATCAGCTTAACCACGAAATTTATAATAAAATAATTTCTTCTACAGAGGATGAAGAAACACTTGAGCTGCTCTACCGATGCCAATTGATTTTAGGAAACTTTGGCAGTAAAGAAATTGAGGCGCTCGGTAACGCTAAACCGGAGATCAAACATTACCGGCAAAAGTTTGAACGGTTAAAAGGGGTCTGGATTCAAACCAGTCAGCCTGGTAAATTCCAGCTTTCTCCATTAATCCGGAGATTGGAAAGTAATGTAAGCCAGGAAACGGCGAAAACCGTGAATATTTCACTTGCGAAATTGTTGATCAAAAAGGGTACGCTCGATCAGTTCGATGTAAGTAAAGCTTTTCATTATTTTATCAGCGCAGAAGCTTATACAGATGCCGCCTTTTTGTTGATCTCTATCCTTCGGGAATCCATGAAAAGGCCATCCTTATTCTTCGATTGGGGCTTTACGCTGCATTGGTTTTACAGTCCGATCCCTGTTGAGGTCAATGCGCCCACGCGGATTTTCATACGTTTTCTTCAGGTAAATATCTGCATGGCTGCCAAAGAACCTTATGATTTCCTGCTGGAGGATATTAATTCGATCTTAGCTACTGAAGAAGTAGGTGAACGGGTATTGGGAATGACCCATATGTCATTTTTCCAGGTGTTGATTAACAGCGAGCCCCTTACCGCTATGCGTCACTTGGTGCAGGCCATACAGAATGTGCCCTTAAAAGAATTATTTCCCGATGAGCAGGGAGGGTTCAATCAGAAAGAACTTCAGAATGCAATCTGGTTACCCTTTAGTAATTGCCGGACTCGGGTAGATTTTGAAAGCTGGTTTGATGAGGTCGATAAACTGTCGATTAATAATTTACCTACGGACTTGGATAACAACTATGCTTACGTTGCGGCCGGACTTTCGCTTTATTTTAATTTAATCGGAGAGCGCCTGATAGCACAGGCTAAAGAGTTGCAAGAGCTTCTTTTCTATATACTGGATAGATCGGTTACGGCGGGCCTTGGGTTAATATCAGCATATTGCCTGCGAAATCTTGTAGTAGTGATCTGTGAAGATTTGCAGATGCCGGAGAAGGCAGAAAAGTTGATTGGCATCTATCGCAGCTTCATCAATAGTGATCCTATCTATCAAACATTGGTTTATGATGAATTAGGTCGGCAGTACTATGCTGCCGGCAATAAGGGAAAGGCGATATTTTATTTAGATCAGGTTGTTGATCTGAAGTTACCTGATTTTTTCACCGAGCAGGTGGTCAGCTTTCGCATTTACGGTCAGCTGATGGGTGATGAAAATCCGTTAAGGGCTTTAAGTTTCACCCAAAGGGCTTTGGACTTTATGCTTTCAAATCCTTTTTTTCCACCTATCGAAATTGTCAGACTTCATGGAGAGGTCGCTATCGCAAAATGGCTGGCTGGGGATATTAAGGGTTCAGTGGCATCATTTGAGACAGGGTATGACCTACTGAATAAAATATTTGACGATAGCCCGCAGCACCGTGCCCAAGTTGTCCGTTTTGGCAGTTCGGCTAATTATGTAGCGCAGATCCTCACTAAGGGCGAAGCGCCGACCAAGTCGGAGTCTGGTGCTTACTCAATACCTAAACGCGGTTCATTCTATTTTTCGGATGAAATGATCCATGAATCGGGTATATATAATCAAGAGCGGCGATTTATGCCCGCGAATATGTTTCAGATGACTTACCAAAGCTTGGGAGATTATGATACTGCACGTAAATGGGCATTGGTATGTATTCAGATTATGCTGGATGTTGAAGAACCCAGGTTCGCGATTCTATTACATTGCAGCCTGGTTTATTTGATTATCGACCGGGAATATGGCAAAGCGCTAAATGTGTTCAATTATATCAGGCAGCATTACCGTCCGCAATCGGTAAAACCTGGCGAGAGTACATTTGATGAGGAGGTCAGAAAAACATCTGAGCGAATCAACAATAATGACGGACTTTTCTATGATTATCTTTTGGCACCAATCATAATTCGGATCATCCAAGATGCCTTGGAGGGTAAAACTGAATCTGATGACATTGATCACCTTACCGCAGACCTGTTTGATAGTCCGGCTTTATCGATAACCGATCCGATCACGTTAAAGTTTATCCGCGAAATTTTTGCAATAGCTATGAAGGGCCGATTTGATCCTCAGGATTTTCATCAAAGAATGAATGGTTATCAAGGCATTTATAAAGTGGAGCTTCAGATGATCAGTTATCTATTATTGAGTTTAAATGCCAGCGCGAAAGAGGCGGCCAATCTTCATCTAAGCATTGTTAACCGGATGGAAAGCCATTACGCCGGTATATTTTCTACAATATCGGATTTAATAATAACTCCGTTTTTTGATGCGTTCTGGCAAATCAAGGCTGAGCACCACAAAGCTGAATTTTATGATTTCAGTATTTGGGAAACGGAAAGTGTTCCGAGATTCACCCAGGAATCCGGGAAAAGAAGGACAAAAGTACTTTTTAAAACTTTAGTGTATCACCTAGATCTGGAACCACCGGCCAATGTAACGGAGTGGATAAAAAGTAGGTAATTACGCTTATCAGGCAGCTAATATCTGAATGGATTGCTGCCCCACATGATAAGCCAGCATTAGATAACCTGGCCAGAGACCTCTTGGCAGGATACCTTGGCATCCAGTTGCTTCTGCTTCCTCATATTCGGAATGACTATTACCAAGCATATAAGAAAGCTGAATAAAAAATACTTGATATAATTAAGGATTTTGTTGTAGGGAACAAGCCTGAATATGTACCATTATTCCAGTTGTCATAATGAGTCTGTTCAAAACTTACTTCTGAATGCTCCAACAGTTTGATGATATGGTCGGCATGTTCTTCTCTTGCAATTTCCAGATCGGTGCGTAAGATCGACTTGGTGAACTCTATATTGTCGCTCATATTTCTAAATATTTAATGAAGTATTAATTGTGTTTGACTTCTGGAACATAATTAATATGTATGGAATAAGCACCCTACTATAATTATCATGAAGGTATTTTTAATTTATTAACAGAATTAATTACTTTTAAGTATGATCCTATACTAACATGAAAATTAATCTTGAAGAAAAGTTAATATGTTACAATTGCATAGGGGAAACGTTTCTAGCCTCAGAAGTTGAACAAAAAGGAAGCCCAATTACCTGCTCTTACTGTGATACCGAGGATATTGAAGGCTTTTCACTATCGGAACTTGCCGATCGGATCGATACGGCTTTTCAACACCACTACGACCGAATGCCAGAGAACATTCCTGATGATTGGTCATTAGACCAAATCAAACGCATGGCAGGCGACTGGGAGCCGGACGGCGTGCAAGTAATATATGCCATAATGGACGCCGTCGACATTTCTGAAGAGGCGGCTTCTGACGTCCAACAAATACTTGCAGACAAACATTATTCGCATTCTTCGGCAGAAATTGGAGAAACTGGCGACTATCATGAAGAATCTTACTACGACACCAAAAGTCCTGATGACGCAGAGTGGCAGAAGAAGTGGGAGGAGTTTGAAGAAATACTAAAAACCCGAAACCGTTTCTTTAGTAAGGAAGCTACGGAGCATTTAAGATCCGTTTTTGGTCATATTGACTATTTAAAAACACATGATCACAAACCTGTGGTTAAATTCATCGGTCCGGGAACTGACATTTCAATTCTTTATAGGGCACGGGCTTTTCAATCAGAGGCTAAGTTAAAGTTAGCGTTGGAATCACCAGATACTGAGCTGGGGCCGCCACCTACAAATTATGCAAGAGCCGGACGAATGAACGCGAGTGGAATATCCGTATTTTATGGTGCAACCAACGCGAAAACAGCGATTGCAGAAATTAGACCTCCCGTGGGAAGTAATGTAACCGTGACTAAATTTGAGGTCATAAGACCTTTAAAAATGCTAGACCTTAGTGCTCTAATTTATACCTCTGTAAAAGGAAGTATATTCGACGTAACATATGCTGGTTTACTTTCTAGGACAATGTTTCTCAGGAAACTAAGCCAACGAATGACCAAACCTATTATGCCGGATGATGAGCATTTTGAGTATTTACCGACCCAAGCAATCGCAGATTTTCTAGGTTCGGAATTTGAATTCGATGGTATTATTTTTCCGTCAGCTCAGTCAAAGGATGGCCTTAACCTAGCGCTACTCAATCATGCTTCCAGGGTTGTCAAGATAGAAAACCCGAAAGGTAGTAAAGTCGAGGCAAGTCTTAGAGACTGGGAAGACGACATGGAAATTGTATCCTATAGCGTGCAGGTAAAGGTTTTAGAAGATGAATTAAAATCTGAGCTTTGGGACGTTTTAGGTTATAAATGGACTGAAGATCAAGATCAGAGAAAAGAGTCTTTATCCATAGATGTGAAATCCATAACAGTAAACTATATAAAATCTGTAGAAATAAATAGTACAAGTTTACCAGTCTTTCATGAAGTTTCTGTCCACAGGAAACTAACTTCCCCTAATGATATTTAATTAATATGTCCCTGCCAAAAAGTTAAAAATACTACCTAGGTAATTATGCAAAAATGAGGGCTGACCTGAGAGAAGTTAAAAGCGAATAACGGATTGAAAATTACCAGCAAAGTTAATCTGAGATTGTACAATTGCTGACACAATTCTTTCCACTGCGAGCCTTTAAAGCTATCAATAATATTATGAGCTACCTTTATCGTTATTTCATTTATCATTGTAGGAATTAGAATCGATGGACAGCGTAACAAAATCTAAAATCACATTTGACGATATTAAAATCTCCATCAATAGGTATAAACAATCGTCATTAATCTTCCGGATTTTAGCAACGCTCCAGATTGTTCAAGATAATAATAACATCAGGTATCCTATCTGGAACCTCTTTTCACTTTTAAAGTGGTCGTACTTGTATGCCATTGAAAGTATTCTAAAGCGGATTGTTACCGAACAAGATTTGCAAGAATTGATGTTACTTGTCGAGAAATATGAAACATCTCATCAAAGCCTCAATTTTAAATATTCAGATACGAGAGTCCGTTCATTAAAGATTATACTATTTCAACAGTCACCATTACAGAATACCTTCTATAAAGCATCGATAAACCGTCAAATTATACTTTTTTCAATTTTCAACACTAAGTTTTGCCTTAAAGAAAAATTTAAAGAAGTAACGGGGATTGCACTTAAGGACTTTTTAAACCTGTGTTTTTTTACTTATTTATATCTAAACGCTGACAAGTTGGGTGGGAAGAATAAGTATGATGGTATTTTATATTCGGATTACTTTGATGTTTTAAATGAACTATCGATTGACAAAAAAACAGTGGATCGTTTTCTTTCGCTTTTAACCATAACAACTAAAGAAGATATTTCGAACTTGCATAAATTGGCACATGAGCAACTGCAACTTTTCGAAACAACTTTTCTCACCACTAAACCCCTTGTGTCTTTTCGAAACATTTTGAGAGTACCACATCGTTCTATTTTCGACCTCACAATGCACTCTTACGTGTATAACATCATGAAAACGTCATATCCTGATACCTTTTCAGAAGATTTCGGAAAAAGGTTGGAAAGATATTTAGAATTGGGGTTAAAAGAGTGTGGTATTGAATACGAAAATGAGTCAATACTAAAACGAAAGTACAATTTATCCAAGGTAGTAGATTACCGAATTGCTGAACATATTTTGGTCGAATGCAAGGCTATCGAACTACACCCAAGATCTGGAATTCTAAGAAGGCCGGAAATTCTTCAAAATGAACTTAAGAGTTCGATTATTAAAGCTTATTCGCAAATCCTTTCAACTGCAAACTCGATCGATCCAAATCAAAATTGGTACGGACTGGTGGTAACATATAAAGAAACATATATCGGCTTTGGAAACGATGCGTGGGATGAATTTTTAGAGAAGCCCATTACCGACTTTTGCATAAAAAATAACATTCCAATTTCTATACTTAAACCTGAAAATTTGTTTTTCATTACTGCTGAATATTGGGATTACCTTATGCAAATTCTCAAGAATGGCAAAGTAACATTTACAGAAATACTGGAACGAGGAAAGATCTTAAACAAAACAGATAATATTAGTGAGAAGGTTTTACTACTAGACCAAGTTTTAACAAAGTACTACCCTATAAAGAAAATAAAATTGAAGTATTTGGAAAAGTCTGATTTTATTCTTGACTTGATCCCCAAAAAAACAACAGTCTATGAAGAATGATTATAGACTTTTTTAAATTCACCCTTAGTATTCTTATTAAATTGTTATGCACCATATTTCTATAGTATCTCAGAATGTTGAGATTAAAACAATTGCCTTAAATAGCAAAAAGATTACAAAAGCTATTTTCAATCAAATAGAATCCGCTACTTGTTTCGACAGCAATCTGGACTTTATTGGAGATCAATATTTTGGTTACGTGAAAGATAAAGACCTGCGAATTCTTATATGGAGCGTAGAAGGTAAGTTGAAAAGAACTAACTTATCAGTCTATTCTAAACTAAAAAAGTTAGACGAGACAGATTGTTATACACATCAAGATATTGAGTGGTTTTTGCGAAAGTGCAAGATTCAATTCGATATCTACGACGATGAACGGCATCGATCTACCATTGAATTGAAGGCCGCCGATGCTCAACAGTACAATTTACTCTTAGACAAAGCAAATACGTTTATTGTAGAGGTTCTCAATCATCAACTATATATTTAAATCAGTCTTAAGTAATTAATAAGAAAATGTCTTCAATCAACCTCACGCTTATGCCAATCCTGCGGCTTACTCTCGATAACATCCAGCAAATTACTTAAATGATAAAAATCCAAAAGAAAGCCTTCTATATCCGGTGGAAGACTATCGATATTCTTGCTTAAATAATCAAGAAACATTTTTCTCAAACATCTATTTAGCCGCGAAGCTGGTGCCGACTCAAGGAAATTAATAAAGCTCTTTTCGATTTCGAACCTTAATGGCGTTTCCTTTAAGGCTTCTGTTATTTTTAGCTTCTTATCTGTTTCATTTCTTTCTTTAGCATGGTTTTTCAACAGCCACGCAACCTCAATAATTTTTTCCAGATATTCAAACTCCAACAACACAGAGTTGTCCACCAGATCCTCGCTAATTGTCATTTTGCTCAAAGCGTGTTCTGCCCAAGAGTTTAAAAGTGATTTCCATTCATTAGGGGTTTGAAAATCGAAGAAAGCCCTTACTGTTAAATAAGGATTGCGTACCTCCGCTTTGCATAGTCTTATAATTTTTCCCTTATACTCGTCCAGTAAGCAATCCAAGTCCAGCATAAACATCCTTTCTTGTCCTATCATCTCCTTACTTCCTGGAGCACTATATTTAATGAGAATTTCTCCATCGGATGCTTCCTTCATTTTTAATAGCAAAAACATCGCGTCACATAGCCTGCCTATTTCCTTCTGCATATTAAAAACCAATAAGGGTTCATTCAGGTAACAGAACGGTTTATCAGCCAATGCAGCTTTTAAACATTCCCAAACGTCCCTCTTTAGATACTGTAAATCAGAAAGTTCAAAAAGGTGCCTTATTACTAGCACCGGATTACTTAATTCCTCTTCGTTCAATAAAGTTGGCTCAATTTCTTTGATCCACCTTGCCTTATTTTCCATAGCCATTAGATTTGGTTACAAATGAACCTATCTCAAATATCGTAGTGTACAACTAACAGCAGTATCATACAACCCTAAATAATGTTTTGAACAATAGCTATACTACTTATATTTGGTTCATGGAAGCTTCAAATAAAACTCTCAAAGTACATATTGGACGAAAAGTCGGAAGACTAAGGGAAATTCGCGGAATTAAGCAAGAAGCGATTGCGCAAGAGTTGGGCGTTACACAACAGGCTGTTTCCAAGTTGGAGCAAAGTGAATTTATTGAAGATGAGGTTCTTGAAAAGATTGCTAAAGTATTAGGTGTTACTTCTGATGCAATTAAGAACTTCAATGAAGAGGCGATTGTAAATATAATTGTGAACTCTTTTTCGGACTTTAAGGATAATGCTTCTGGAATAAACTATAACTGTGACCTTAATTTCAACCCAATAGACAAGCTTGTCGAATTGTACGAAAGACTTCTGCAAAGCGAGCGTGAGAAGATTGAAATATTAAAGGATAGCAAATAGTTGTCAAAGTATAATAACCGACAAAGGCGACGGACTTTACGTAAAAACTTGAGCGAATTATATAATAACTAGCTCAAGTGTTTTTTAGCATCCATATTTATTTGCTTTAATTTAGTTGAATAAATCCATTTGGTACGGCACACTATGTTTCTCAAACATCTTAACTCTGAAATCATACCAGTTAGTTGAAACTTTCATTACTTCTACAGCTTCTTGAATAAACTGTTCCAATCTACTTTGACCCGCTTCGTTTAGATATTGAAAATGTTTAAACCTTCTAACACCAGGAACTACATATGGATTTTGCAATTGAATTGCCATTAATATCTCCCTCGTAAAACGTCCATATATTACTTCGATAGTATACTTTGCAACTAGCCAAGGCTTTCTATAAACACTTGTTCCCTGGATCTTCCAGCCTTTTAAGCGAAACATTTCCTTATAATAAATTTGCGGGAAGGTAACTTGATGTGCTTTCGCGGTGGATAACACGAAGTTTTGAATAGCATCTAATGAAATCTGGCCGGCACCAATCAGCGCCAATCGTTCAAATTCTTTTTCCTCTGAGTTTTTAGAAAGAGTCTGCTGAATTTTTAATTCTGGTCCATCTAATAGAAACTGGAACAAATCTGCTTCTGCTACAGGTAGGTTTTCAATTTTGTGGTCGTCTCTAACGCCATCTTCTGGTTCTGGTTTGCGTTTTTTCATATTTACTAATTATATATTTTTAATTTAAGTGGTTTAATAAATTGGGAAATGGGTTTGTAATTATCCCAAGAGTTTTCCAGTTTAGTTAATATATGACTGATATCTGGATTGTATTTTTTTGCTCTCGGCCAAGCAAATTTATCTTTATCCTTTCCTATATTAAATGCATGGAAAACATATACAAAACTTTTATGAACATGATTCGCTGCAGCATAAGATTCAACATAGCTGTCATCATTAATGTAGGCTTGAATGTGCTTTAACTTTTCATTCGAAAAGAGATATTCTCTGGCAAAATTATCAGCTTCCTGTTCTTTTTCTCTAACCGAAAGCTGCCTTTCACTTTCATCCTCCGAGAAATGATATTGTCCAACTCTGATATCATTCCAATCAAAAATTACATGATATAACTCATGCAATAATGCAAACCAAAGCGTTGGGTAAAAGCCACGATAGTCTGTTAATATGATGCATGGTTTTCCATTTACTGGTATTGTAGCTCCTCTCAAATGTATTGAGGGAAGTGAAGCTTGCCATACCACGGTTATTCCTAATTTAAATAAGTCCTTTATTACATTGACTAACCCGTACTTTACATCAGTTGAATGCCATCGGATTTGTGAAAAGTATTTGACTAGCGAATTTCTGTTATAATCATAAGGGTTATTTAATGCCTTAATAGTTTTCTCCGCCTGCATTAACCAAATAGCTCTATTTTGCAAATTTTTTGGTTGTACTGCTCCAGAGCTAAACGCCACCTCTACACTTGGGCTCTTGTATTCAAAAATATCGTTTAACTCAAAAAGGGTACAGATATTACGTTCAATTTCTTCAAAATCATTAATGCTTTTAATGAAGCCAACTTTTTTAAGTGTTGCCAAATCAAATGTCGACTTTATGAACTCAATCTTATCACTTGCTAATTTGTTAGTATCAGGAAAGGATTCCTCTAATGCTTCCAAATAGAGTTGCGCGATTTCCTGTTTTGAAATTTTTAGAAAACCAGCCAACTTCAATAAATTAAAAAAATCGACTCTCTTTTGCGTTCCGCTCAAAATGCCGTTTAACGTTCTGTATTCAATATCTATAATTCGTTGAGCATCTGTTCTTGTTATATCAAGTTCATGGAGCCTTTTTTCAAATAAGTCATTAAGTGTTGCCTTCTCACTATTAGCATGCGGCTTGTATAGGTCATTAAGTAATTGATCTAAGCTAAAGCCTTCGCTGTTGTCTGTCATTTTAAATGTATAAATACAGGCGCTAATATACATACAATCTTGTTTTATATAGGTAAAAACGAAATAAAATGTATTAGTACACTTTTTTTTGACAGATATCACTCTTCGTGAGGTGTCTCTTTAACCAAATAGTATTGCGGCATACAAAGTGAGAAGCGAAGCCATTTCAAATCATAAAAAGCACTTATCAGAACATTTCAAGCACTTAAAGCGCCCCAAAAATCGCCCGTCCACATAGCGTGTTTACAGGCGATTTACGAAAGGTGTTATTTTAACAGCAATTTTTCTATCAGCTGATAAAACCGCCCTTTACGGATGATTATATCAAAGGAGAAGCTATCAATTATTCGGTCGTCCTTAATAACCAGCCATTCATCCCCTCCGTTCATTTGGTTAATGATGCACAAGTTTTGATAATAAAAACCCTGCCCCAAACACCATGTGGACGTATTTAAAAAATCGTATAAATCCGTTAGGCTTTCGCACCTTTCAAATGATCTCTTGTTAAATGGTGGGTCAATCGCATTTCTGATAAAAATGTTTTTGTTGCCGATACTCTCCCAAATATCCAGCAACTCGTTTTCGGTAAATTTCATAGATAAATTGTGAAAGGGGATTTCTCCCCTTCGATTAGTTTAAAATCAAAACGCCTTTGCCTTTCTTAGCAAATGCGGTACATAGGTCGAACGCCTTTTGACTACGTTGCAAACCCGTTCCGTGCATAATGCTTTTAAATTTTGCTTCATTGTCTTTGTAGTTTCGCACGTTTTGAAAGTATCCGGTTACGGCATTGTAAGCACCAAATAAAGTTCCTCGGGTGGTCGCTTCCTGCTGTGTGGGACTGGTTAAAGCGTACTCCATTACGCTACTAACCATGTTATTATAAGTGGTTGATAATTCGTCCTGCCGGTTGTCCTGTAGCGATTGCAATACTTCTTTATTCGGAGCCATAGCCAATTGCACAAGCCGTTTCACCTCATTATCTGTAATTCTTACCCGTGACCAATGATTAAAAACCTCTTCCAGTTCATTGGCTAATAGGTTTGTTAATCCCAATAGTTTATGAGCTTCTTTTAAACGGTCTTTTGCACTTGCTGTATGACGAATTTTAATAGAATTGCTATGGTTTCGCATAGCTGCGTTTAATGTATTGGCGCAAACAATTCTCACGGGAGTAAACGCTGCGGTAATGCTTCCGTAACCATCATGCGAAGTAGTTAAAAATAGAAACTGCTCTATTAAATCATCCCTTCCAACCCGTATATAGTCCGGCAACTTAGCAGTGATAAAAATCCGTTCACCGTTGCCTAATGCTCCCGCTGTTTCGTACAAAATGCCGTCTTTTCCTCCAACAATGGAATCGAAAAACTCAAAAGCATTTACATTCTGTACTATTTCGTAATCCCTGCCAACTACCCCCAAAACTTGCTCGGTGTCGGTTCTTATAGTGGCGTAAAAATTCGGCACTTCGATTTCAGGAATTAGTAAATCTGTGGCTCCTTCATTGTTAACATTATCATAAGTAAACAAAGGGCGTTTTTCTACCTCGTAATCCAAACCTGCGTATTTTATCGCTTCTGCGCTGGTCGGGTAATCGCTGATAATCTGCCCTAAATTATGCCATGCTTTTTCTTTGACGCTGAAAAAGCTGTGCTTGCCTGTAATGTTGTTGTAATTAAGATTGTGTGCCATTGTTATTCTTTTTAGGGTTGGGAACTCTTGTTAATAGGATTTCCGTTTCTATTACTTGTACTTTGGAAGTACTCGGGAGGTTAAATAATGACTGTGTTTCCAGTTCGTTAACTGTATCAGATATATTTTCATGGTGTGATAAAACGGCTACCCGTACCATTAAATAGATTGTTTCTGCTCTCATGATCTTTAGATTAGCCCCGCAGGTTTGCGGGGCTGGTTTTTTGGATTATGCCGGAATGGTAATTCCTGCCTCGATTTCTGCAAGCCTATTAACACATAGGGAATTTACATATTGCGCAACTGCCTGAATGATTACCGGATTTTTTGTGCTAAATTTTCTCCGTTCGTCATCTTCGATTGTTAAAATGCAACCTTGAAAATGATTGCTATCCGTTGTGTCCGACTCTTCCTGTTGTGCCACTTCGAAGGCTTCAAGGGTGTTAATGGTTTCTAAAAGCTTATCCCTTTGGATTTTCCGGCGGTGTAATTCTTCCACCAGTTTTAAAGTGCTCTCTAAATTCAGTGCAATTTTTTCAAGTTTGATTTCCTGCTTTTCTTCCTTCTTTTCAGGAGTTGGCTGGGGAGGCAAAGCTTCCAGTTTTGCAGGTTCTACGGTTGGTTTCACAGGTTCGGGGGCTTTCGCAATCGGTTCGATTGTTTCTTCCTTTTTGCCGTCTGTTTGTATAATAGGTTTTTCAAAATCCTTATTTGGAGTAAAGGGATTTGCTTTCTCCTGAATACCATTCGAACCTGCTTTAGCTGTGATTGCGGTGTTTGCTTTGCTGTTTACTGCTCCGGTTTTTACTTCTTTAGTTTCCATTGTTTTTGTTTTAATAGATATAGATTTTGTTTAATTAATTCTGAAATGTGGGTGGTGTTGCAAAGGCGGTTCATCTTGTCCGGCTCTCTGCTCCATGTGGCGGTGGGTGGGCTTCTATTGTTCGTGTAGTTCATAGCTTAATTATTTAAAAGTCAGTCGGCTGAAGCCTCCTGGCTTTTTGTTAAGCCACTCACCTGAACACAATCCGCTTAAAAGACAAGACTTTGCGAAAAAAAATACGCTCCGAAGCGCAGCGAAGGAGGAAGATTTTTTTTCAGCAAACCCGCAGGGCTTGGTCTTGGCGTGAAGCGGATTGTTCAGAAATTTGCTAACCAAAAAGTCCGGGGGAGAATTGACAATTGGTTTCAGGAAGTTTTTATGAGGTATTTCTTAGAGATGAGGCAACGGGTAAGCGGAGGCACGGAGTTTACTTGTTGCTAATACAGCGAAGCGGCTGAATGAGGAACGAGTGAAGCGGCTGGAAGCTGTGATCTTCAATAGGTTTACGAAGGATCAGTGAGATTTTAAATACCGATCAAAAAATACTTAGTGCAGCTATTGTTGAAACTGTTTATTGTGGGAATAATATTGTCTAATTTTAAAGTCTGATGAACATAAAAAGACTATTAGAAAAGGGTTATTTTCCTGAGGAACTACCTCCACCTTTTAATACAACTGGCTATGCTGCTATAAATGCAAAACTGATCTCAAATATTGACAGCTTCGATCCTGTAACAACTCAGTCTGCGAGAAAACTAGGTAAGTTGACAAAGTATTGCCCATTTTCAATTCCTAAATCTAAATCGTATCGTCGGGGGTTAGGAATCGTACATCCTTTAAGCTTTTTACGTTTATCACACACTATTACCCAAGATTGGAGCGCAATTGTCTCAATTACTTCAAAATCCAAATTATCACTTTCACAGCTAAAAGTGGGTAGTAGCTCTAACCGTGCTATAGGACCTCCTTCATTTGACATAATTACAAAAGAACGAATACTTAGAGCTACTGGCAGACGCTATGCGTTAAAAGTAGACATTCAAAGATTCTATGGCAGTATCTATACACATAGTATACCGTGGGCACTACATTCAAAAAGCGAAGGTAAAAGCAAAAGGGCTAGATACGAGTTAACTGGCAATGCTTTAGACGAAGATGTTCGAAAAATGCAGGACGGTCAAACTATCGGAATTCCAATAGGTCCAGATACTAGTCGGATATTATCAGAAATCATATGTTCAGATATTGATCAAAAATTGCAAAGTAAGATACCTGACCTAAGAGGAATAAGAGTAGTTGATGACTATACTTTGTATTTTAAAAATTTAAGTGACTTAGAAACGGCAAGGGCCATCCTTTTTAAGCTATTGAAAGATGTCGAACTTGATCTAAACCAAGCCAAAGAAAAAATTATAGAACTTCCTGATCAAATTGAAAGCGAGTGGTATAATACACTTCGGGAATACCAGTTTCGTGAGGATAAGGAATTACAGCATAAAGATATTATCGCCTATTTTGATAAGATGTTCTTCTTCGCAACAAAGTTCCCAGATGATGCTATCTTGAGTTATGGACTGTCAAAAATAAGTGCAACAATATTTAAAGAAGTTAATTGGCCTGTATTAGAAGCGCTATTACTTCAAGCAGTGGTGAAAGACTCTAAATGCCTTCCTTATATCATTAAACTTTTTGTCAGTCATAATAATGAAGCATACGAGATGGATTTTGATCTTATCAGTGAGGCATTTCAGGAGTTTGTAATCTACCATCAAGATCTTGACAACCATTATGAAGTTGCGTGGGCGTTATGGCTCCTCAGGACACTTGAAATTAATCTATTAGAAAACGCAGCTAATAATATTAGTGCAAGCAAAAATGCTACGGTTATATTGACAGCGCTTGATATGACAAATGCGGGTTTGATTCCAAAAGGTCTTGATACGCAAGAATGGGAGCAATTGTTAACCGCTGAGAATCTTTATAACGAGTACTGGTTAATCGCTTATGAGGTTGCAAAGAAAAAATGGTTACCAATTAAAAAGCCCTACTTGAACAATGACCCATTCTTTAAGTTGTTAAAGGATGAGAACGTTGAATTTTATAATCCGGTGTTAAGCATTGATACTTCCAATGTGAAAGTAACCTCAGAAGAAATGTCCTTAGTCTCTATAAAATCATCTTCAAAAAAATCAAAAAGTCTGGATGAAGATCAATTAGAAAAATTGGTATCAAAACTTAGTATCGATGAAATAGATGATGACTATGATTTTTGATTAAAATGCGAGATTGGGCTGAGGAACATGCATCTTTAAATTTTGATCTTTTGAAAGGCTTTCAATAAAAACACCCATTGCCGAAAGTCATATTTAAGGCATAAGTTGGGAAATGACGGCGCCAAAAAAATGAGGCTGAACTTCTTGAGACAGCCTCATGCACTTAATATTAAAAAATTGTGTCGTACTATTTCCCTTCGTTCTTCTTATCCGTCACCTCTTTTCGTATATCAGTTGCTAACCCTTTAGCTTTCTGCAAGGCATTTCTCAATCTCGTTCCGGCAGCCTTATTACCCTTATCGTAAAACGCGGTTGCATCAGCTTCGGCAGCTGCTACCAGCTCCTGTAATTCTTTAAACTTTTCCATTTTTTAGATTTAAATTTCGTTTTTGCGTAAATATCAAAGTTTTTGAAAACTTTCCAAATCCTATATTCTCACTCCCTGGCGCTCTGAAAGGTCTTTTTCTTTCGACTTACTGTTGTTTATGGTATTGGAAACAGCAGGCTCTTTCAGGAACTGTTCGCGTTTTTCAGGCTTGCCGTTTTCAGCAAATAAATTAATCTGGCTGTAACGGGGAACCGCTTCAATAAACAGTTTCGTTTCTTGCCCGTCTTTGATTGTTGTAATCAAGGGACGGTTGCCGCTTCTGATCGAGGATTCCAACAGCTCGCGTTTAGCCGGATCAGCCAGTTCTTTGATGTTAAACTTATCCAGTACCTTCGACAAATCGAAACCATAAGAAGGATCGTGGTATTGATTGGTACTGTAGTTTTGGTGGCGATCTTTGGGCTTATCAAAATCCAATTTCACCCATGCTTTGTATGGAATGCCGCCGATGTTCAACAGGTCATCGCGATAAACTGAACGTCCCTGAATCAGATTAGAAGCTTGTTCTGCGGTAAAGCCTTTTCCGCGTTCTAACCAAAAAGTTTGTGCTACAGGCGGTGTATGGAAAGTCCGTTGAAATTCCTTCTTCACGTAGTTAATCTTCCCGTTTTCCATTTGTGCCAGCATCTCCTTATGTGCAGGGTCTTTACCTACGGCAAGTTCGCTGTTTCCTTTTTGCTCGCGGAAATAAGCAATGGCTTCCGTTGGGTTCTCAAACTTGCGGAATACAGGTTTGTCCTTTTCTCCTGGAGAAATCACCAGGTACTTTTGCCCTTCTTCTAAAGACTTTGAAGTATTCAGTGTCGCTTCAAACTTGTTAAAATAATAGAAATCGGATTGACCAGACTGCTTGAAATGCAGTGTTAAATCAACCTGCCCTTTGGTAGCGGGTAAAGTATCATATAGTTTAAACTCGGAGATGTTTTTCTCCATGCTCTTTTCCATTTCGGCAATCAGCTTGTCTTTAAAGCCCAATGCCTTCATTTCCTCTCTGAGGTTTTCCAGATTGTTTAAATTCATAAATATGTTATTTAGGGGAACCAAATTCCCGTTTATAATTTCCACACCATTTAGTCCGGCAGCCTCTTTGATCTTATACTGCATATCTGTTATTGGAACGGTATTCAGCATATCAAATAGGATCGAATTGTCATGCTCATAATGGTGTGCATCGAAGCCCGTTTTAAAGCATTGCAGATCCCATTTTCCGGTGATTGGCGTATCCATGGGATAAACAACCCAGCCTTTTCCTGCATCCTGTTGCTTTTGCAGATACTCCAGAAGCTCTTCAGCAAGCTCAAACTTTATCGGTGCAAGTGACATATTCTTAAAATTTGCGTTCGACTATCTGCCGGTTTTCACCTCGTTGTTTCTGAGCAATACCTGCTGTCCGGCTTTAAGCTTCACCTTAATTCGCTTCGTTTTCTTGCTCACCAAAGATTTCGCAGCATCAATTCCGGCACCGGCTACCTGCGTGGCGATGGACTGGTCCATCGTTGCCAGTTGGATACTCCTGACCAGATCATCCGTACCACTTGCGGCAGTTTCTTTAAGAATAGCTGAAGGAGCGTTAATCCCTTTCATACCATCGAGACTGTACACCGTCAGGTTTACCGGAACGATAGAAGTACCTAAGCGGATGTTCCGGATGTCGAGCAGAATCCGTTGGTTGCTGATTATAGCCGTACCGAAGATCAATTGCCCTTTGGGGATAACCTGACCCTTCAAACGGATGGAATCCAAAAGCTTAAGCTTAATTACAGAACCATGCAAGACTTTCTGATCTCCATCAATTATTGCCGGAATAGCCTTAAACTCACTATCCTGATTGGCAGAATTCTTTGTGTTGTACTTTTCCTTTAACCGTTCTGGATGCTGGATGTCAAGGATCTTCTCCATCATATCACCCAACTGCCGCATTTCAGGATCATCTTCATTTGCTGCCTGCATATTTTTCATCAACGATTCCAAGCGGTCTACATCAGATTTTAAGTTGCCCTTTTGCGGAACAGACGCAGAACTTGTACGGTAAGAAGCTGGTTGTACAGGCTTATTGATCTCCCGATTTAATACTTCCAGCTTCTGGTTGATTTGCTCTGTCTGCGGATCTTCATCTTTACCTTGGAAGCCTAGTCGACTTGCAACATCCTTAATTTCATTGTCACTTCCCGAAGTATCTTTAGGTGCCTCGGCGTAAAACCCGAACTTATCTTTCGGTTCCTCCTTTTTGAACTTCGCATCTGGTAAACTGGTATTGATACCTTTTGATTCCGTTTGTTTATTAGTTGCTTTACTTCCGCCACCGAGGGCATAAAAAGCGAAAGCCAGAAACGGAATGATCAGAATGGGTAAGGCAATCAAAAGCCTTCGTTTTCTTTTTTCTTGTGTTTCCATATAAATGTCTTTATGATTAATTGAATGCTTGAAAGATGAGATACAAGTAGTAAGCTCCGAATGCTGCCGAGAAACTAATCAGCAATGTTTTTATCATTTCGGGCGAAAGCTTTTGAACTTTCTTGTTTAAGAAAGCCGCCAACTGCTGCTGTATTTGAATAATAATCCCCGCCAGTTTCTCTGCCTGCATGTTAACAGCTGTTTCCTCTTTGTCTTTCCTGAATAGTTTCATTGCTACTGATTTTGCTGGACATCACGGTTTTCAATCGTTTCCCATTGTTGAATCAGGAAGCCATGCGGATTATTATCCGAACGGGAAACGTTTCGGACATAGCCTTGTGTAATCAGCTTTCTGGTTAAGGTAGATGTAGAGCGGATCAATTGTTCAGTAGCATAACAGCGGAAATAAAACGGATACTGGTTAACGTCCAGTTGAATGCTATCAACTGTAATTTCCTGTGAGATATTCGCTGAAATCAGGTTACTGAAATATCCCTGTTCTTTTAGATTATCGTAAGCCTTTTTAGCACTTTCGTCAGCAAGGTTTAAGGCTTTTGAAATGTTAGCCTGTATCACCTTTTCGTCCGGATCAAGCGTAAAGAAATCGGAATGAAATACTTTGATATGATCGCGTAATTCCACCGGAAGATTGTCTTTACGTGCGGATGCAAATGCCTCTATCGCTTTGCCGTTCGCCAGAATGTAAACTCGTTCCTCTGCGATGAGCATGGCTTCATAGCTTTTATAGATTGCAAAGCCGGATATAGCTACACATACGAGTATCAGGAAAATGCTGAATGTCTTGATATGCTTAAAAGCGGTATCAATATTTTTGAATTGTGTGAACATAAGCCGTGTATTTTAATTATGATTTGCCGGAAAGCTTTTCGCGCTGATGCTCGGAACCCTTGTCCGGAAAGTAGTCTGAACCACCTGCTCCGGCAATGCTTTGGTACATTCCCCGTGCTGCGTTTCCCATGGCATCGACTGCCATTCCTGCTCCTGATGAAACTACCTGTGTTCCCGTTGTGCTCGTATTGCTTACCAGCATATTCACTTTTTGAAGTATGGCATTTCCACCTCCGGCATGAACGATATAGTTGGCGACATTCGGAACTGAAAAGTAACCGACGATTCCAATGACCATAAAGACGAGATAAGCAGTATCACTCGTACTGAAGAATGTATCGCCTTGCTCTCCAATCTGTGAAATGTCGATCTTGAGCATATTCTCCTGAATTTTCCCGAGTATGCTCCCGAAGATATTTGCTACTGGTAACCACAGATAGATGTTAATATAGCGACCAATCCAGACGGTAAGCGTGTGCTGAAATCCATCAAAGACTGCAATCCCAAATACCAGAGGTCCTAAAATGGCAAGTACAATCAGGTAGAAAGTGCGAATAGTATTGATGCAAAGGGAAGCTGCGGCAAACAGAACTTGTAATACTTCACTCATCCATTGCTTAATGGAGTTGCGGAAATTGTAACTCTGCTTATCCATCCAGAATTTCATATCGTTACTTATTCCCTCAAAGACGCCTTCTTTTTCACGATTAGGATCATGCGGATGCGTGTACTTATACCACTTATCACTATCGCCACTTCCGTTATCACCAACGTACATCTCGTACGCGTCGCTGTTTTTAACTGCCTGTTCTTTCTTTTTGAGTAAAGCAGCTATGGCTTTATTACTATCTCCAACCATAGCGGCAGTAGCCGAAACGGTTGGCTGCAAAACGCCATTCATCAGGGCAACCACAGCGGGAAAAAGGATAATGGCTAAACCAAGAGCGAACGGGCGCAAGAGTGGGTAAACATCGATAGGTTCTGCCGCTGCAACATGGCGCCAAACACGGCTGGCGATATACCAAAGCGCCCCAAATCCCGCAATCCCACGGGCGGCATCAATCAGGCGGCTGCAAAGTGGAAGCATCTCGCTGTACACTCTGTCGAGCACCGATTGCATTCCCGTCAGGCTCTGCGTCGTAGTCTGTGCGTGTGAAAATTGGGGCAAAGCAAGGGCTGCTACCGTAAAAAATACGGTTAGAAATAGCTTCTTTTCCATGATTATTGATTTATTGGTAGTACTGATTTAGGTTGTCAATTTCAGCCTTTTCCTTTTGTCGCTGGAGGGATAAAATGCTTGCCTGTTTGTTAAAGCTGCGAAGAAATTGGAGCTTGTCTTCCGTGTCGGCAAATATCCGGTCAATAGCCTGCAGCCGTTCGTCATCACTCATCCGGAGCTTCGATGAAGTAATAATGGTAGTTAACTCGTCCAGGTTATCAATACTCTGATCGGTCAGTTGCTTATAGACTTTCCCTAAATAGTCAAGCTCTTTCTGGTTGAAAGTTTCAGCATTCCGAAACCGATTATAAGCTGACCGGTATTCCGAAACAATGCCTCTTTGATAAGCGATAATATCAGCAACTCGTTTATACTTTTTGATCTCGGGGTTTACCAGCATCAATCCGTCAAGAAAGGTTTCGTGCAGGTTGAAGTTACCGTTTGCAATGCTTTTCACCGAGTTGTAGCCCTGACTAACAATTGTATATCCCTTCTTCATATCCGAAAGGATGTTTTTCATTTGCGTCAGTTTCTCCCAATTTAGAAGGAGCTGTTGAATTTCGAATGACTGTGCCTTTGCTGATACCTGAACGAACGTGAACGTTAGAATCAGCAGCGCTATTTTCAATGTGCTATTCCGTTTCATAATACTTCTTCATTTTAGCATTTGAACTTTCTTCGATTTCCGTTTGGCGATTTAACAGGCTGATTTGCGAGGCGAAATATTGGCTAAACTGCGCTTTGTCCTTTGTTGAAAGGTAAATTTTGTTTATACGTTTCAAGCGTTCGTCGTCAGACATTTCGAGGCTTTCTGAGGTGATGACCAGTAAAAGTTCATCCAGATCTTTGCCGCATTCATCCATTATCTTTTCCCTCACCTCATCAAAATAATTGCCACCCGATTCGTCAAGTTGACCTTTATCCGTTTGATTGAAAGCCTTTTTGATCTCTAGTTGCAAGGCTATTGTTTCTGCGATCCTGGCATCTGTTCTGATAACAGGACTGACCTTCTTCAAAGCATCTATAAAAACCGAATGCAGTTTAAATTCGCCGCTAGTAATATCCCTAACCGTATTTAGTCCTGTGCTTACGATAGAGTATCCTTTTCTTGCTACCTCAGCATATGCTTTCAATGCGACAATTTGCTCAAAGGAATATTTGAGTTGTGTTTTCTTCTGTTTTACAAACTCATTCCAGGTTTGCCCGAAACTCAGGTTAGATACCAGCATCAATGACAGAAAGACCAGGAATCTGCTTTTGATTTTAGTTAGAGATACCATACAACTCCTTCAATTTGGTTGTTTCCTCCAATGAGCTTGACCGTTGGATACTTAGCCTGCTATTCTGCGTATTGAACTGCTTGAGGTCGGAATAGATGTCATCCATTTTTCCCGCGGTCTCATTTATAATCTCCAACCGCTTCGCATCCGACATTTGGGTTTTAAAACTGTTCACCACAAGCAACAACTGATCAAGGTTCTTTACACTCTGCTCTAAAATTCCCGAGTACACTTTTTCCATGTAATCCAGCTCTTCGGGCGTAAAGTGCTTATCCTGTTTAAGGAGGTTCCATGCCCATTTGTACTCGTCAACAATAGCGACCTGGGTTTCGGTGAGGTCTTTAAATCGCCGGTAATAAGTAATCGCCGTTTTGATCTGCCAGAGCTCATTGTAGTAGTTGCCATAAAGTTCTTTTTGCTTCTGCGTCCAATCGGCAATTTCGTTGAGCTTCAGTTTGGACAACTGGTTCTCTAAAACCTTTTGAGCGTTTTGCAGCCAGATCGTTTCATTCTGCAAACGCTGGACTTTGAGGTCAACCGCTTTGATGACTTTTTTAACTCCCGCCTTAATGACTTCCAAAACTGCTATTTGTGCGCTGGCCTGTTGGGGCAACGCGACAAACAGCGTCATGGCGCTCATTGGGAGCAATACCATGTACTTCTTCATAATTCTTTTGATTATACCGATGCACGAACGTGCATCGGTGGATTCTATATTTTTCATAATGCTTTGATTTAGTTGATTTTTAGATATTCACTTCGTTCAACTAAAAGCTTATTCGCTTCTGGCAGAGGCGTGATTACCTTGCCTTTACTGGTTTCTGTTAGGGTTTTATTTTCTGTGTTGTATGTTGCCCGCCATTCTTCCTTCTCGTATTGCTCTTTCCCTGGCTTTCCGTTTCTAATCGTATGGAAGCCAATTTTTCGATGGATCAGGTAACTATTGTTTTCCTGACTTTTGATTATAAGTGTGTCGCTGGCTACGCTATAGTCGCCTTCTGCATGATTTACATACGTTCCAGGGATGAAGTCCTGTGTTTTGTCACTGTTGCAGGCAGTCATCGCTGCCACCAATAGGATCGGAAGAATGGTGGGGTTTTTCATAGCTTTTGTTGTTTTGGATTATTAGATATTGTTAGTTCTTGTTGATTTGCTGCAACTACTTTGCATTCTTTATTTCCTCTGCCAGAACAGCAATGCCTTTTTGGATACTACCATATTTTTGAGCGTATTCCTGCACTTTTATCTTTTCGCTTTCTTCGGTTGAATACGTCAAATACTCCTGCAAACTCACTTCTGTACGGTAGACTTTGCTGTGCTGCCCGCCTAACGAAATAAAGACCTCTTTGTATTTGCGTTTAGGATCATTCGCTTTGTTCATGGATAGAATCTGCGCCTTTTCTTTTTCAGTCAAGCCTAAGAGCTCCTGAATACTGTCGAACTTATTCTGGTATTTGGATTGATCAAGCAGGATTTTACAGTCGGAATTATTGATGATTGCCTGCTTTACAATAGGCGAACTGATGATGTCTTCGACCTCCTGGGTTACCACAACTGCTTCGCCAAAGAACTTCCGAACCGTTTTAAAAAGGTAACGGATATATTCTGCCATGCCTTCTTTGGCGATGGCTTTCCAGCATTCTTCAATCAGAATCATCTTTCGGATGCCTTTTAGCTTTCTCATTTTGGAGATAAAAACTTCCATGATAATGAGCGTAACTGCGGGAAAAAGAATCGGGTGGTCTTTTATCGAATCCAGCTCAAAAACAATAAAGCGTTCGTACAACAGATCAAGGTTTTCAGTAGCGTTTAGCAGATAGTCGAATTCACCGCCGCGATAATACGGGTTCAGTACATACAGGAAATTAGAGATGTCGAAATCCTTTTGCTGTACCTTACCATTCTCCAGTACCTGCATATATTCCGATAACAGAAACTCGTAGAAGGTATTGAAGCAGGGGAAAATATCGGGACGGGCTTGCAGATGCTCGAAGTACAGAGTTAAGGCATTCGATAAAGCCACATATTCGCTCCTGCGAAACGTTTCATCGTCTTTTTTCCAGAGTGCCAGTAGCAGGGTCTTGATGCTTTCCTTCTTTTCGGTATCCAGAATATCGCCATCGGCTAAATAAAAGGGATTGAATTTAATCGGGTCAGCTTCTGAATAGGTAAAATAATATCCACCGAACAATTCACACAGACCTTTATAGCTATGCCCCACATCAACCAGTACCACATGGGTACCTTGCTCATAATAAGATCGAACCATGTGATTGGTAAAGAAAGATTTCCCGCTGCCGCTTGGCCCTAAAATGAATTTATTACGGTTGGTGGTAAAACCTTTTTTGATCGGTTCGTCCGATATGTCAACCTGAACAGGTCTGCCCGAAAGACGGTCGCCCAAACGGATACCGAAAGGACTAATGCTGCTGCGATAATTGGTTTCCAGATTAAAGAAGCAGGTTGCCTGTTCTACAAACGTATCGAAGGTGTCGTTCATCGGGAAGTCAGCCTCATTGCCCGGAAGCCCTGCAAACCAGATTTGCGCTTGTCCATCGGTTTCTTGTTTAGCTACCGCATCCATTTGCGCCATTGCTGATGAAACTTTATTCTTCAAATCGCTTTGCTTTTCGGCATCGTTTGACCAGGCTAACACATTAAAGTGCGCTTTGATCGGCAATCGTTGCTGCGCTATGGCTTCGTTTAGGAAGTCGTTGGTTGCATCCCGACTAATAGCGTTCTCTCTTGAATAAGTGGATAGCGACTGCAAACGGAGCTTTTTTGCTTCCAACTGCTTGATTGTTTTCTGGGCATCCTCAATAAAAACATACTGGTTAAGAATGTGATTGCAATCTAAAAGCTGCCCAAGCGGACTGGCGAAACCGATACTGAACTTTGTCCTATCGGTGCTGTACTTGTCATAATTGATCCGGCTGCCACATAAAGCTGGCAAGTCTTCGGCATCGGAAAGAGTGTAAAGTTCGCAATGTTTATCACCGATCCGTATTTCATCCCTGATATGAATATCTTGCAAAAGCGAAGGCTCTCCCTGGTTTAACAGAAAACAATATTTCTCAATTACGCCAGGATGATTTGCGGTTCCGGCAAGCTCATCATTCGTTAACATTCGTAGTTCAACAAAGGAGCTATCTTTTAAAATCCGCTCGAACTGACCTGTGCTATCCAAAAAATCTTTATAAAGTACTGGATTGATGGTTTGTTGCGGAACAATACTCTTGCGAAGAATATTGCTGTAGATTGAGCTGGACAACCTTCTGTCTTTCGGCTTACAGGTTAGAAAGATGTAGCAAATATGATTGAGGCAGGGACGCTCGTTAAAAAACAATTCGCTGGAACGGGAAAGGAAACTTTTGCTATGCTTTTCGAAATCCGCTTTATACTTACTTTCAGTAAACCAATCCTGTTTATGGAAAATGCTTTGTTGTGGTAGAATTTTAATGGCTTTTACCCAGGTTTGGTGGTAGGCTTCGTAATCTCTGTCCGACAAGGTAAATATCTCCGGAAGGTTAGCTTCAAAGCCAATGGTGATATCTCCCTGCATACTTAAAATACAGTTATGTTCCACTTTATAAACAGGCAATATCTTTTCTGCTTGTACCATGTTTTAGTTTTTAAGTGTGGTAAATAATCGCCTTGAGCGGAATTTGAGGTAAGTGGGCAGGTTGCGTTTGGCAAGGAATTTCATCAGCCCGTGTTCGCCGAAACGATGGCTTAAACGGTAAGTCACAACGAACAGGCAAGTGCCTAAGCCGAAGATCAGTGGCATAATAATGAGCAAGGAAACACCTGTGACGTAAAGGATTGTAAAGCTGATCAAAAGCAGGACTAATCCCACCGCGAGGTAAGCGATGTACTGAGCTTTCAAACCCTTGAATACGATTGGTTTGCTTACCCCTTTATTGATATGATAGATGCTTGCCATAACCGCCAATTTAGATTCCGAAGAAGGATTGAAGAACTGTTGCCACTACGACCAGAAAAATACAAGAGCCAAACCATGCAGCCGCAACCTTATTGGTATCCGGCTCACCAGCGTTCCATTTATTGAAGACTTTTACAGCACCGATAATGCCTACCACGGCACCGATGGCATACATCAGATCGCAACCCGAATCGAAATACCCTTTCACTTTGTTAGTGGCTTCCTGAATGCCCGAATTACCGTCTTGGGCATGGGTTTCAGAAATAGAGGCGATCAGCATTAGGGCAATTGCCCAGAATCTCGCCGTTAAATTTTGTGTATTGATTTTAAAATGAGGTTTCATTTGATGATAGATTAAAATTGTAAATGACTTTTAGAAATTTCAGGTTAGAGCTTAATCCCAGAGGTCGTCAAACTCCTCCTTTGTCAGGTGAAATGGTGCATGATCCTGAATGTACTTGTTGATATGCACCACGCCCGGACTCGATGCTATTTTGGGATACTTGCTTTTTACCAGCTGTAACAGGGAAAAGAAATCCGTTTTGTTGCCGTCCTCTTTAGCGATGATGTTAAAGACCCGTTTCAGTTCTTCAATCACATCAGGGACTAATCCCAACTGATCTTCCTTCTCGGCGATTCGTGGTGCAAAACCAAACTCGCTCATGGCTAAATTGCTAACCCCTTCTGGTAGCTTACTTTCGCCTAAAAGATCATCTTCATCGGAAAGATCTTCAAATTCTTCGTCCTTGTCCCAATAATGCTTTAGTGGTTCGGGCTCTTCAAGCTTTCTTTGCCGCCACTTGAACAGGCTTTTAAAATTTCCTTTGTAAAAGGCAATTACAACTACCAGGTACCAAATGCAGCTTAACGCCAGTGCAGCGACTAAAAACTGCTGCCATGTGAATGCGTGTAACATAATACTTTGCTTTTTCCCCGATGCTCCATTGCACCGGGGTTGTTGAAAGCAAAGGTTCGAAGACGGCAAATTCTTACTTGGGTAATCTTAGGTAGTACCCCAAAATAAACTTTGCTTACCTTATGTTTCTTCCTTCATTCTCAGGAAAATATTCGTCCTCTTTATCAAATCTTCGAATGTTACCGTCCTTCATTTCGTCTAAAAACTTGGTGCGACTCAAGCGTTTTCTATCTCTTATCTGTGCAAATTTTTTGGCGGGAATCCCGATGCTGACACCGAATTTTTCTTCCAGCCATTTGAATATTTCCCCAATTCCCGCACTTCCGTTATTGAGTTGTGCGGTATGATATAAGCCATAACCAAGCTCTGCAAGATTTATAGTATCACCAGTCCAGCGCATATCCGTCACCGCATTTCCCTGAATAAGCGCTTCAATATTTAAGGGATGTTTTTTAAGATAAAGTAACTTTTCGTTCACCCATTCTTTGATAAGCTCATAGGCTTTAATCTTCGAGAAAAGATAATCGCAACTGGTAGAAAACGAAGTGTCCAATTCGGGTACATCCGGTAGTAAAATGCTTTGAATTTCAACGCCTCTCACGAAGTAAAGGCTGTCCAGTTCGATCGCATTTAATTTATAATACTGATATTGAAACTGGTACTGCTGGAAGAAACGTTCGACATGGTGCCGTTCCCGTTCTAGATATTGAATTTGCAAGTCGATACTTCCTACAGGCAAGTTATCTTCGATAGTGAATAGCTCCGAATAGTAAATCTTCCAGCGATAGATGCTAGGTTTAAGGATCTTAAAGAAATGTATTTCTTCCTGCTGGTTGGTGAATGGATGATCGTCAAGGTATTCCTTCAGTTTCTTCAATGCTTCCCTCACTAACTTTTGGGATGCGCTAAACTTGTTTAAAGGATTGCTCACTTCATAACCAAGGTTCTCCAAATCCTGTTCAAGCTGCTGTTGCAGCCTCATGCTTAGATCTTTAATCATAATGGTAGAAATTAAATTAATCTGCATTTGCCTGTTAACTGGCTATCTGTTCACTTTGCAGGAATAGGTAGAACTTTTTATCATAGGCGAATCGGCTTAAGCATTACTCATAAAAAAAGCGCTGCTTATTTCTTACCAAAAGTGAGAAATAACGAAGCGCTTGTAAATACACTTTTCATAGTATTTTGTATACATAAAAAGTAGTATTTTAATGATTAATAAGGGGATATGGTAGGTAAAACGCCCTATTCTTCCAATTTTTTGATTAATTCACGTTGGTTGGATACGCCAACTTTGAGAAAAATATTGGAAACATGTTTATTCACCGTTCCTTCGGCTCGGCTGAATTCATCGGCAATTTCTTTTTTTCGGTAGCCTTGCCGAATGAGTTGGACAATTTCAATTTCGCGTTTAGAGAGTTTGTACTTTTCTGCGTTTTCCTTGAATCGGCATGGCTTAACGCCGTTCAATTTCAGCTCTAAAAGCTGTTGATACTCCAATCGCTGCTGCCTTTCTTTTCTAATCGATTCAGAGAAAAATAGAATTGTAACTATTATAAAACCGAAGTTAGTTAAAGTAACTTCAAGTAGTTGACTGCCATGAAAGTAGGATACTACCGAAATAGATACCCACGGAATAACAGCGCAACACATGGCTAATACTTTCCAGTTGCTTTTATCTTCTTTATACTTCTCATGCGCAGCCTTGATAATTGCCCTGCTTAGGACAAGGGAATATCCAAAGGGTATCAGAATCCCCCATTTTATAGCAAACTCCAGATCGCCGGTGATGGAGTAATTAATCACAAAAAATGCAAGGAACGGGAGTAAAATACATACTGGTACGCCATATATAGCATGAAACCTTAGCTTAGTAAGCCCCATTGCTTTGTAAAAGTAAAACGAAAAGAAGGACGCCAGAATAAAGCCGCTGCCATAAGCCATAATATTTTGAGCGATAATGGGGACGGACAAATTCGGATCAGGAAATAATCCACCAGTAATATTATAGACAATATATAAGGTCAATACAATTAGGTACCAATATCTACCATTATCTTCAGGTCTCATTAAATAGAGAGGCAGCTGAAAACTAAGCATTAGAAGGTCTAGTACCACAAAGATGAACGTAGCAACGTGCATCTCGGTGCCGGGTATATTCATTTAATATAGGTTAGATTGAACTTAAAGGTTGATTAGTTTTTGAGGAAGTGCAGCGTGTATCCTAAATCAAGGGTATCATAGGTACGAAACCCAAACTTTTGGTACCATGGCAAGTTTTTAACTGTTGATGTTTCCAGTACTACGGGTCTGTTTTTTTTCTTACTATGATGGAGTATCTCGTTTAGAAGCTGACTGCCTACTCCTGAATTCTGCGATTCCGGTTGTACACCGATGAACCACAAGTAATACATTTTTTCTTTCAGCTGCTTCTGTTTAATTTTAGTCTCACGGGAAAGAGCTTTCGATATGTTGCCTATACCAATAGATTTGAGGATAAGCTTTATATCAAGCCAAATAGATTTTAAAGTGGTTTTCTTCTTGTCAGGATACAACACCAAAGCACACGCACTTTTATCATCCGACAGAAATACTTCTCCATAGTTAAAGCAAATTTCGAAAGAGTAATCCATTAGCTCACGGATTCGTTGCGTTCGACGATTATCTTGCTTTACAATATAGTTAACACTCTGATTTTCATCAAAAGAGGCAGTTAGGATTTCGACAATTAGGTTTTTGTCGGAATACAAGGCACTTTTCATAAGGTCGTTTTTTTTAGATGGTTAATTTAAAAAGTGTGTACAAAATGAGAAAGGGTTTCTCGTCTCGGTTATAACAGTAACTAATAGGAAAGGATTTTGGTTTAACTGGATTTAACATTTTGTAATATTTTTGATTCAAATCAAGCCTATGTTTGGTTAACTTTGAATATAACCAGCCTTAAATTGCAAATGCAAGGGAAGTCTCAAAAAGTTCTTAATAAGCATAAGTTAACAAACCCATCGTTTTTGCATTGATGATCCTTAGTAGATTAAGACTTATATGTAAGTTATCGATAAAAAAAGCACTATATTTTATAGTTTATTGTATCGTCAATGGTAGGGTAGTCTAAATGGAAACTGCCCAAATTGGACCAAGAAGTTGGTGTCAAATAAGAAAATTGGCAGTGTTTCTGGACCTACTTTTTGGACTATCTTTTTATAATGAATTGAGAACAAATACAAGAAAAAAAACATGGTTCAGAAGTTATGACTTTCTGAACTAATTGAAGAACATGTCAAAGAGGAGTCAATGCAGAAATGTCTCCTTAACGGAATTGAATGTTTTCCAAAGTATTGGCTCTCTCAAGAACGATAGCCTTTAATGAAATTGGCAGCAGCCCGAATGATGCGACGGCTTTACATAAGGGAGCGTTATCTGTTCGAATGGTCGTAAATACCTTGCATACAGCAGCAACACCGATCAGAGAACAAGTACAGGCAGTTGCAAGTTTTCTAAAACAGGAAGGTTAGGTATACCATTTTACTTTAGAAGTATTTAATATTGGAGGATTGATTGGCAAAGTGAGCATACACGGGCCATTGTTATCATAAAGATTAATTAATAGTGCTAGAAGAAGGATAAATAACATTAAATGCATAATATGAAATTTTTTGATTCACATTTCCATATCATAAACCCGAAGTTCCCACTTGTAGAAAATAATGGTTATTTGCCTCCTGATTTTACAGTTGATGACTACCTCAAGGCTGTTAATCAATATAAACTTGCTGGTGGTGCCATTGTTTCGGGTTCATTTCAGGCTTTCGATCAGGAATATTTGATTGATGCTATTCAAACCCTGGGAACCAATTTTTATGGTGTGGCCAATATACCTTGGGATATTAGTGACCAGGAGTTAACGCGCTTGAATAATACCAATATAGTAGCCGTTCGTTTTAATGTAAAAAGAGGCGGCTCAGAAAAGATAGAGCATATCGAAAAGCTTTCAAATCATCTTTTTGATAAATACGGATGGCATACCGAACTATATGTAGATAGTAAAGATTTGAAGGATCTGAAGCAACAGCTTCAGAATATTCCTAAGTTTTCCATTGATCATTTAGGGTTGTCAAAGGATGGATTAAGTGATTTATACTATTGGGTTGAAAAAGGTATAAAAGTCAAAGCTACGGGTTTTGGAAGAATAGATTTTGACCCCATACCTGTTATGAAGACAATCTGCCAGATAAATCCCAATGCTTTGATGTTCGGTACGGACCTACCCTCAACTCGTGCTAGGGATCCCTTCTCTTTTCAGCACTTAGAGATGGTGAAAGATAATTTCTCAGAAGATGAGTTAGATAATATTCTTTTTAGAAATGCTGAAGCATGGTATAAACGGTAAAAAGAAAACAACCGTTGGTAGTGAAGTTATAAATGTATTCTAGGGAATATCGAATGATTAATTAAATTGTATTAGCATATTTTGTGAGCCCGCTTTTGGATCCGTCGTATTGATGTATTATTGTTAAGGGTCAGAAAGTTATGACTTTTTGGGCCCTTCTTTCTTTAATAACACTATTAGAAAAACGCAATAAGCAGTGCTCAAAGGTGGGTTTCAAAATATAAAAAACGTTTATTACAACCTTTAAAATCTAAGGCAGTATCAAAAACTAAACAATTAAATATCCACACATAACAAATACTAATATTTTTAGCATTAATTTTGTAGACAATATCTCAAAGTCCTCAAGGTTATGCTTACCGACAAACAAACTATCATCAGCCAGTTGCGCAAAGAAATCCTTCATCTGGAAGGGTTTAAAGCAGCTTCAGAAACTGCTATAGTAAAAGGCATGGAAGGAATTGAAGCGGCTTTTCCAAATGGAGTTTTTCCAACGGGCACGATACATGAGTTTGTTGCCTCGGGAGAATACGCTTCTGCTTGCTTGGGATTTATCAGCAGTTTAGTGTCTTCCTTGGTACTCAATGAAAGCACTTGCTTATGGATCAGTACATCCCGTGATATTTTTCCGTCCTCATTAAAAAGCCTTGGTATCGAACCTGACAGAGTCATTTTCATAGACCTGAAACGTGAAAGAGATGTCCTTTGGGCAACAGAAGAAGCTTTGAAATGCGAGGGCTTAAGTGTAGTAGTAGCTGAACTTCGGGAAATTAGTTTTGCCCAATCCCGACGGCTACAGTTAGCGACAGAAAAAAGCCGTGTTACGGGATTTATCTTACTGAAAGACAAAAAGATTAATTCAACTCCTTGCACCGCTCGTTGGCAGGTAAAGTCGTTACAAAGTGCAACTATGGGCGATTTGCCCGGGGTTGGTCTCCCTCGTTGGCAAGTTGAGTTGTTGAAGATAAAAAATGGCAATCCGTGTAAATGGCAGTTTGAATGGACTGCAAAAGGATTAATACCAGTCCCTGAAAATCCTTCCCAAATAGCAGTTACAGAACATCACCAAAAAGCAGGCTAATGGAAAGGCGCATTGTTTCAATTTGGTTCCGTTATCTGCTTACGGACTGGCTAACTGTTCGCCAGCCCGACTTAAAGGATAAAGCCTTAGTTTTCGTAATTGCCCAGAGGGGAAGAAAAGTTGTTACAGCTATTAATAGAAAAGCAGCTATTGAAGGTATCTCTATTGGTATGCCTTTGGCAGATGCAAAAGCCCTGGTGCCGGATATTCATTCAGTAGATGAAAACCCTGGACATAAAGATCGCCTATTAAAAGCCATTGGCGAATGGTGCATCCGTTTTACGCCAATCGTGTCTATTGATGCTCCTGATGGATTGTTTTTGGATGCCTCTGGCTGTACTCATTTATGGAATGGGGAGAAAGCCTATCTACAAGAAATCATATCTAAGTTTAATCAGAAAGGCTATCATGTTAAGGCAGCCATGGCTGATACCGCTGGTGCTGCATGGGCAGTTGCTCATTTTGGTGACAATGCTTGTGTTATAGAAAGCGGCAAGCAAAGCGAAGCTATTTTAAACCTACCGCCAAACTCGTTGCGGCTAGAAACGCCTGTACTTGAACGGCTGTATAAACTGGGCTTAAAGACAGTAAGTAGTTTTATAAGTATGCCACGGTCAGTACTTCGAAGGCGCTTTGGTGAAAGCTTATTGCTACGATTAGGACTGGCAATTGGAAATGAGGCTGAATTTTTAGAGCCAATTCAACCAGTTGAACCTTATCAGGAACGCCTTCCTTGCCTCGAACCGATACGGACTGCAACGGGAATTGAAATTGCCATCCAAAATTTATTAGAAGCTTTATGTAAACGGCTGCAAGCTGAAGGTAATGGTTTGAGAGAAGCTATCCTCAAATGTTACCGGATTGATGGGCGAATTGTGCAGGCTGCAATCGGTACCAATATGCCTTCTTGCAATCCGCAACATCTGTTTAAGCTGTTTGAAATCAAGATATCCTCCATTGAACCTGCTTTGGGTATAGAGCTATTTGTTCTGGATGCTTTTAAGATCGAAGAAATAAAGCCCGGTCAGGAAGCTTTATGGAAAACTGTTCAGGCTGATACGAACAATGTTATTCAGCTTCTTGATAGGATTGGGAACAAACTTGGGGCTGAAACTATACATCGTTACCTCCCTGAGGAGCATTACTTACCTGAAAGATCAATCCGGGCAAGTTCGTCCATAAATGAAAAACCTGCTATCTCCTGGCGTACCGATAAGCCCCGCCCGATAGAACTTCTGCATAAGCCAGAGCCTATTGAGGTTACAGCGCCAATACCAGATTATCCGCCGATGCTTTTCAGGTACAAGGGTAAGGTTTATCCGGTCAGCAAAGCGGATGGTCCCGAAAGGATTGAACAAGCCTGGTGGCTGCAATCAGGCGAACACCGGGATTACTACATCGTTGAAGACCCTGAAGGGCAACGGTTCTGGCTATTTCGTTCGGGGCACTACGATTCCGGGCGAAAGCATAACTGGTTTATACATGGATTTTTTGCTTAGTGGATATGGGATATATAGAATTACAAGTCACCAGTAATTTCAGTTTTCTGCGGGGTGCATCACATCCGGAGGAACTTGTTGAACAAGCAGCCAATTTACAGTACAAGAAAATTGCCATTACAGACCTTAACACATTAGCCGGAATTGTAAGAGCCCATGTTGCCGCAAAGTCTAAGGGAATGCAGATCATTCCGGGATGCCGTTTGGATATTAAGGATGGGATTAGCCTCTTAGCTTACCCAACTACTCGGGAAGCTTACAGCCGTCTCTCTGCATTGCTATCAACAGGGAACCTTCGGGCTGAAAAAGGGGATTGTATCCTTTATAAATCAGATATCTACGCTCATGCCGAAGGAATTAAATTCATTGCTATACCCCCAAACGAATTAAACGCCAGCTTTGACTTTGAAGATGATTTTTATGCAGGCTTGAATGAGTATCAGCAAGCATTTGGTAAGGAATTGTATTTAGCCTGCACCCGAACCTATACGGGTGATGATGCAAAACGCCTTTACAGATTATCTCAAACCAAAATTCCTCTTGTCGCTACAAACGATGTGCATTATCATCTGCCGGAACGCCGTGAGCTTCAGGACGTGCTGACTTGTGTCCGTGAAAAATGTACGATTCAAACTGCCGGTTATCGCTTATTCCAAAATGCAGAGCGTCATTTAAAATCGATAGAGGAAATGCAAAGGCTTTTCCGTCAGTATCCTGCTGCCATAGAAAACGCAATATCGATAGGCGAAGCTTGTCAATTTTCGCTTGATGAACTCAAATATGTATATCCCGATGAAATAACAAGCGAAGGACGTACTCCGCAGGAAGAGCTGGTGTATCTGACATGGAAAGGTGCAAAAGAAATGTTTGGGGAAACCTTGCCGGAAAGCGTTAGTAAAGCAATCAACTATGAATTGAATTTCATGGAAGAGATGAATTATGCATCTTACTTTCTTACTGTTTATGATATTGTCCGGTTTGCAAGAAGCAAGGGCATACTTTGCCAGGGGCGTGGTTCTGCTGCCAACTCAACGGTTTGCTACTGCTTAGGGATCACCTCAGTTAACCCCACAAAATTTGAGCTGCTCTTTGAACGCTTTATTTCCTCCGCTCGTAACGACCCCCCCGACATCGATGTTGATTTTGAACATGAGCGACGGGAAGAAGTAATCCAGTATATCTATTCTAAGTACGGTCGTGACCGGGCTGCAATTGTGGCTACTGTAACCCAGCTGCATCAGAAAGGAGCTATTCGGGATGTCGGTAGGGCAATGGGATTATCAGTGGATACGGTAAACCGTCTTTCAAGTGCTATCTGGGAATTTACGGATGAGTGGTTTGAAGAAGCTCGTATTCTGGAACAGGGCTTAAATCCCAATGATCCGCTTCTCCGAAAAGTACTTCAACTTACTGCTCAAATGATGGGCTTTCCTCGACAATTGGGGCAGCACACTGGTGGCTTTGTTATTACGCAAGGCAAACTGACCGACCTATGTCCAATCCTAAATGCCCGAATGGAGAATCGAACTAACATTGAATGGAACAAAGATGATATTGATGCCCTCGGTTTTTTAAAAATAGATGTGTTGGCACTGGGCATGCTTACCTGTATCCGCAAAGCTTTTGATTTAGCAAAGAAGCATTATAATAAGGATTACACTTTAGCCAACATCCCACAAGATATTAAAGAGGTGTACGACATGGTTAGCCATGCTGATACCATTGGTGTTTTCCAGATCGAAAGCCGTGCGCAACAGTCGATGCTGCCGAGGCTCCGCCCACAATGCTTTTATGATCTGGTGATCGAAGTAGCCATTGTCCGACCAGGACCTATTCAAGGAGATATGGTGCATCCTTATTTAAGGCGGCGAAACGGAGAAGAACCAATAGAATACCCATCAAAGGAGCTGGAAGAGATTTTGGGGCGCACATTAGGTGTTCCTCTTTTTCAGGAACAGGCAATGAAAATCGCCATTGTTGCCGCCGGATTTACTCCTGCGGAGGCAGATGCCCTTCGCAGGAGTATGGCAACCTTCAAGTTTAAAGGCTTGGTTAATCAGTTCGAGAAAAAGCTGATCGATGGAATGACCGCCAAAGGATATACAGAAGAATTTGCCAGACGTGTATTTAAGCAACTGGAAGGCTTTGGAAGTTATGGTTTCCCGGAAAGCCATGCGGCGAGTTTTGCTTTACTGGTCTATGTATCCTGTTACCTGAAATGCTTTTATCCTGAAGTGTTTGCAACGGCATTGCTCAACAGTATGCCAATGGGCTTTTACCAACCTGCCCAAATCGTCATAGATGCCCGAAAGCATGGCGTGGAAGTTCGTCCGGTAGATATTAACTATTCCACCTGGGACAATCTGTTAGAAGAAAAGTCGGGAAAGTATTTTTCTATCCGCTTAGGTTTCAGGCAAATTAAGGGGATACGGGAGGATGAAGTAGAGTGTCTGGTAAATGGCAGGTCTGAACCCTATAAAAATATCCATTCCCTGATGGATGTGGGTGTATCCCAATCAACTCTTGAACGCCTGGCAGATGCGGATGCCTTCCGGTCTGTTGGTCTGGATCGAAGAAAAGCGCTTTGGGAGATTTCTGCTTTACATGACCGTCCGGTAGCCTTGTTTGAAGGACAGGCTTCTCAAAGCACCAAAGAGCTGCAAGTTGAACTGCCGCTAATGTCTTCCTCCGAGCATGTGGTTCAGGATTATGCTTCGACGGCTCTGTCATTGAAGGCGCACCCTGTTAGTTTTGTACGAGAGAAGCTCCAGTTGTTAAAGGTGCAGTCCACCAACGAAACCAATAACACGGAAGCAGGCAAGATCATTAAGGTGGCAGGCTTGGTATTGGTACGCCAGCGTCCCGGCACGGCTGGTGGAGTCTGCTTTATTACCATTGAAGATGAGACCGGCTTTTCCAATTTGGTTGTATTTCAAAGCTTGTTTGAAAAGTATAGGAAGGAAATTTTAGCAGCCCGCTTATTAATGGTGGAAGGCAAGCTTCAACGGGAAGGTGAAGTGGTGCATGTGATTGTGAAACGATGCTTTGATTTGACGAAGTTGTTACGTGGGCTTACGGCTACGGAAAGCGATGAGCAGCCGGTATTGACGTTATCCCGGGCGGATGAGAAAACGCCTTATCCCGCGGAAAATAAACGAACTACGGTTAGGGAGAGTGTGCCGGCGAGTGTGTTTCCGGAGGGGAGGAATTTTCGATAAATACAATATTATACAAAAAGATCGCCAATTATTTTGAGATTTAAATTCTAGCCGTAAATTGCCTTATATTGATGTATATCAACTCAATCGTGTACAATTTTCTATTATAACTTAACCTCACTAATACTGACATATGGAATTCTTCGGAATAGACTGGACTGCTAAGCATATTCTAAAAACAAACACTCGACTTGTTAGTACGTCCACAGACGAAGAAGTTGTTGCAGAAGAGCTGAAGAAGGATGTTGAACCCTGGCTTTCCGCAATTTTTCAAAGTGAACATCTTTCAGTCCTTATCGGCTCTGGACTGACAAGTTCTGTTTCTTTTCTTGCAGGCGTCAAACCACAAGAAATGTGGCGACTTAATTTGGAATCGGAGTTTGCAGAAAATATTAAGAACAAAGCGGATGAGACCGCTTCAAGAATGAATAGAGGAGAAGCAAATATTGAAGACGATATCCGAATTACTCTGGAATTAATTAACGGCCTTAATATTATAGATGATAAAAAAGCAGCAATACTCAACACGGAATTAAACAAACAATTAACAATATTCATAAATTCCATTCTTTCTACTGAAAACGAATTTCAACAAAAGTTAAGTAATGACGAAGAAGGTGCCATAAAAGCGTTCAACCTTTTAAAAAGTTTTGTACTAAGTTTTACAAGTAGGGCAGCTTCAAGAGAAAGATTAAATCTATTTACTACAAATTATGATAGATTTGTTGAATTAGCCTGTGACGAAACTGGTGTCCTACTATTGGATAGATTTAAGGGGAAATTACAACCTATCTTTAGAAATACAAGATTGGAACTGGACTATCACTATAATCCACCAGGAATTAGAGGGGAACCAAGATTTGTAGAGGGAGTTGCAAGAATTACTAAACTTCATGGTTCAATTGACTGGCGTTTTGATAAAGACAGGATACTAAAATGCTTGTTACCATTCGGTGCAGAAAACACTCATCCTGCTATTCCTACAAAAATCACTGAGCAAGTAGTAATTTATCCAAACTCATCTAAAGATTTAGAAACGGCTTTTTATCCATATGCCGAACTTTTCAGAGATTTTTCTTCTTCAATTTGTCAGCCTAATTCTGTCATCATTACATACGGATATGGCTTTGGAGATAGCCATATAAATAGAGTAGTAGAAGATATGCTAACAATTCCCTCTACGCATCTTGTTATAGTTGCTTGGGACAGAAATTATGGAAATGAAGGTGAAGCGGCGAACTATGGAGCGGGCAGAGAAAGAATTATTAAGTTTCTTGAAAACAAAAATTCGGCTCAATGCACTTTGTTAATCGGAGAACATTTTGGTGATTTAACCAATCTCGTTGAACATTATTTACCAAAATCAGCAATTGATAGATTGACCATTAAAATGCAGAAATTAAAGGATAGCAGGGGGGAAAATAAGTTTCAAGGTAAACCTGATGAAAATGATCAAAATCAAGAATAATTATGAGTTTGCAGCAATTCGATTTTGATCATCTAAGAAACTTAACTGTAGGAACAGTAGAGTACGTTTCACCTAATGAAATAAAGGTAATACTTGATATTTCTGCACCGCAGAATACGGCATTGAATACAGGCGTACCTACGCTCTTTCCAAGAATCAACGGTTTTGTTTTAATTCCAAATGAAAATGGAGCCTTAGTGGGACTAATAAGCTGGTTAGGTGTTGAGCATAGTCAATATCCTAAAAGAAAAGGATATAAAGACTTTGATTTAATTGACTTGCCTTTTCCACTTAGAAAAATGTCAATTACCCCTATGGGTACTCTAAAGCAAAAAGGTAAAATTGAAGATAAGTATTATGAATTAGAAAGAGGTGTTTACAGCTTCCCTTCGGTTGGCGATAGTGTTACACTACCTACCGATGTTCAGCTTAAATCAATTGTAGAAAACAAAGAAAAGAATGCTTGTGTAAAAATAGGTACTGCACCGATTGCAGGTATCGCTACAGTCAGAATTAATCCGGACAAATTTTTCGGAAGACACGTTGCCATTCTTGGCAATACAGGTAGTGGAAAGTCCTGTAGTGTTGCTGGTGTAATAAGGTGGTCATTGGAAGAAGCATCACAAAAATTAAAAGAAGGTGACACACTCAATACCAGGTTTGTAATTCTTGACCCTAATGGAGAGTATACTGATGCTTTTAATGATTTGAACTGTGAGGTGAAAAAATTTAAAGTTGAGATTTCAGCACACGAAATAGATACATTTAGGGAACTTAAAGTTCCAGCCTGGCTTTGGAATAGCTATGAATGGAGTTCTTTTTTAAATGCAAGCGGTAGAACCCAAAGACCACTTTTAAAACAGGCACTTAGAGAATTAAAAACTAATGCTGTTGATAAAACGCCAATAAAGGTTGGTCGGGCAAAGAGATTTTTATTAACATCATTATTCTCCTTACAAACCGATCTGAACAACGGGGCAAGCTCATATTCAGGCAAACCAGGAAAGAATGAGTTTGGTAACAAACTAAATGGGCTAACCCACGGGCTGAACTTTTATGCAACAGAAATAAATGATCCTTTGAAAACCGAAATCAATACTGCTTTCGGTGTAATTGAGGCGATAAGACTTGCCAAATTTGGAGGGGAGTATGAAGGTAATCCATGGTACAAAGACTTCACTGTTGTTGATGTTGAAACTATTGTTAATACATTAAGTGAAGTGTTAAATAATCACTTTCCTGAAGTAGCTGTAGGTAGCAATGAAGACAATCCTATTCCGTTTGAGGTCAATGAAATAGCCAATTACATTGATAGTCTTGCTGAGAAGGAGGGGAAATTACAATATGTTGATTTTCTAACAATGAGAATTCGGACTATGCTTGCTGATAGCAGAATGAATTCAATAATACTTAATGATGAGCAAGTTACATTAGAAGGCTGGCTTGAAAACACGATAGGCGGGATCTCGATCATAGACCTGTCAATTGTACCTTCCGACATTACACATTTATTAGTTTCTGTCATTTCAAGAGTAATATTTGAATCGCTCCAGAGATACAGGAGGAATAATAACAAACTTTTACCTACTAATATTGTCATGGAGGAAGCTCACAACTTTATTAAGCGATATAATGACGGTGGAGAGGAAATATCAGCTTCACAACTTTGTACAGAATCATTTGAAAAAATAGCCAGGGAAGGCCGAAAATTCGGTTTAAGTCTCACTCTATCATCACAAAGACCTTCAGAGCTTTCTCCTACAGTTCTATCGCAATGTAACACCTTTCTCCTACATAGAATAGTAAATGATCGAGATCAAGAGCTTGTGAAACGATTAGTGCCGGACAATATTGGTGGCTTATTAAACGAACTTCCAATTTTACCAACACGTAAAGCAATTTTATTAGGTTGGGCTACACCAATTCCTATTCTTGTTGAAATGAATGAACTGAAAAAAGAACATAGGCCTAAATCTGAAGACCCAGACTTCTGGGATGTGTGGACAAGAGCCAAAGAACGTGATGTTGATTGGAAATCATTAGCAGACGACTGGCAAAATATAAATAAAAAAGAAGATTTAAATTAAGGGCTCACTGTGTTATCTCCTTACTTTTATTTCTTGGCAACTTGAATCATATTTATAACCCACAATTTCTCTTGATACTATCATTTCAATAGCCTGTTCAATTACTTCCAAGGGAGCAATAAACCATTCGCGAGGAACAGTTCTTTTTCCATTCAAGTCAAACACATCAACATTTAAGCAAGATGCCCCAAAGAAGTTGTGTAGTAATTGCTCAAGCTTCTGAGGGTTCATGTTGAAACACTTAAAGGCTGTAACGATAGTCACTGGAGCCATAAGATAAGTTGGATCTTGACCTGCGTTTTTGATCCTTTCCTCGACAGGGCCTCTTGAATAACCAATTTTATACAAGTTTTTGATCGAGGTAATATCAGGCCTGTCACTTTTACTCTTTAGAACGTATATAAACCCTGCTTCTTCGTCTTCTTCAGTGATTCCATTAAAATTATCCAGGAACTTCTCATCATGCTCAGTCACACGTCGCCCGTTTTTATAGAGCTCGGCTGCAAGTGAGCGCAGAAGCATATCGGATTCGGTGCCATTTTCGAATATACACCTCAGCCGAGCATTGGTCTTACCTCCAATCTTTTCCCTTTCCGATACATCTGCCACATATAGCAAAATACCTTTTAATACAAAGAAGTATCCCTTGTTTATTTGTTGCTCGTTTTTAAAAGGATATAATTTTCTTTTTCTAGATTGCAGGTCTTGGTGGCAGTCTTTGAATAAATTTTCAAAGTTGGAGAAATCCAAACAGGGTTTTCTGGAAGCCACATATTCAGGCATGTTTGTTTCTTTCGGTACATGCTTCAAATCAAAGATATCTTCAGCACCGTTCTTCAGAAGGCCAAATGAATCATCTTCAAAAATATCACTTATAGATTCTATAGGTTTTTCCGGTGTTAATAAATTAAATCGGTCATAAGCATTTAGCATCTCCACTTTCAGAGGGTCGGCCTTTAAGCCTTTTAAACGAGCGGCCAACTGATGTTCTTGAATACCATTACCGGATTGTGGCTCACGTTTTGCCCTCTCATAGAAAGTATTAATCTCTTCGAAAGTAGCTAAAAGGCGTTCATCCGCATTTCGAGTATAAGCAACAGGTTTCACCTTAAGCAACCCGAACTCATCATCATTAAATATATCGTCTAAAGAACCTTTAATTGGCATGTGCTTTTTTGCGTTTTTGATCCCGGAGATAAATTAATATTTCGGCCATTCTTTTTTCTAAAGGATCCAAAGAGGCAATACTGGGTTCCCGATTAAAGGTAGCATAAAACTCTTTGATCTTAGGCCAACATATGAGCGCCTCCTCTTCACTTACTTGTATTCTGGTCGATTCTATACTCTCTTGGATTAATTTAAGAACATGTGTTGTCACTGACTTGGATAGTACTTCAAATGCCTTCTGAAAAGGATTCACTTTGTCAATGAGATCAATATGCAGTTCGTCAATGTTGACAAACTTATCGGCCATAATAAGAAATCGTTTATCACCTATTTCTTTAATCTCGCCGTTTTTAACTACAGAATCCACTACTACATGTTGGCGAATTTCCTCGATCTCATCTTCGGTTAAATCCGGATATTTGATTTGAATAATTTTAGGGATAAGTACCTTATTAATAACCTCCGCATCTAGGTTACCAGGCATTGCTTTTAACATGGTATTATCCTGAAGAATAGTTGCCTTCAGATCGTTCAAGTCAGATTCAATGATGTCTTTAACTCGTTTTGAACTGGGTTCTTTAAGCCCCCGAATCTTTATTTCTCCTGGCTTAGCTTTATCTTCGTCATTTAATTTGGTCTTAAATTTAAAATTCGGCGCCAAAACTTGTTCCATTAATAGAGACGCAGTAATTGCTTTTAGCATGTTGTTCACTGACAGTTGAACATCTTCTCTTTGCGCATCTGGCTCAGCAATTAGATTGGTGAATTGCGCATGGGATTTATTGCTACTATCTCGGGTACATCTGCCGATAATTTGAATGATCTCTGTTAATGATCCTCTATAGCCTACCGTTAAGGCATGTTCGCACCAAGGCCAATCAAAACCCTCTTTCGCCATACCTAATGCGATTATTAAATCCATGTCATCCTCGGAATCCAAGTCCCGTAGATATGCTACTATTTTTTCCCGGTCTTTTGGGTTATCATTCACTAAATCAGCTACTTTAATTATAGCTCCGTCAATATGGCGTTTTAAATGAATAACTCCTGTTTCACTGTCTTGATGGGTAATCTCTCCAATAGCATCTAAAATAAATCCAACTTCCTTTTCCTTGTCTTTTGTTGATTCGCCGGAGTTAACATTTGGAATATGCAGTATTGTTTTTTTAGTAGTATCCAGAATATCAAGTATTGCTGAAGTATATTTACCCTGATAAAAATGATAACCTATTCCTAACGATTTAAGGTATTTATATCCATTCAGCTGCTGATAATTGTTATATGTTACCTTGGTGAATTTTGCCTCATCTTCTGGTAATAGAACCGGAACACTGTCTCCGCGAAAGTAAGAACCCGTCATGGCTATTATATGAGCGTTCGACTTCTGCATGATAGCCCGTAGGTGTTCACCCAAGCGACTGTCGGCATCGGCTGAAACATGGTGGAATTCGTCAATGGCTAATAGTGAATTATTGAACTTTGACTCTTCCAATTCATCTACTGCGAAACGAAGGGTAGCGTGGGTGCAGATCAATACTTTTTCATCCGTCTCCAAAAAATTTTTAAAGGCCTGAACTTTGCTTTTACTCCCGTCATCGCCAGGGGTACAAAGATTGTAAGCATCATTTATTTCCCAGTTGGCGAAAAAGCCGTAGTCTATAAGGGAAGTTGAGCGGAACGATGAACCAATAGATTTTTCAGGTACCGCTACAATTACCTTCTTAATCCCTTGGCTTATTAGCTTATCCAAAGCAATGAACATTAAAGCTCGTGATTTACCGGAAGCTGGAGGGGCCTTTAGTAGCAAGTATTGAGCATCTCGTGCTTCGAATGCTTTTTCTTGCATTTCACGCATACCCAAAGCGTTAGTACTGGAACTTTGCCCGGTCTGGGCGTAGGTAACATGGACAATATCAGGCATAGCAGTCTTATTTAAGGTTCGATGATTTCTTGAATTATTTCAGATTCTTTCTTCGTTTTCTTCTTTTTTCCTCTACTGCCTCGGGAAGCAAACAAGGTTCCGTTTGCCTGTTCAGCAGCTACCATCTCTTCATATAATTTAAACAGGTATTCGAGGCGCTCTTCATCGTTTTCGAATGGTTTACTTCGAAAGCAGCGATCTATAGAAAGGTCATTTTGACGATGAGCCTCCTGTAATCCATCCGACATTTTCTCTGGATCGTAGAGTTGTGCTAATGTTTTCTCAGGATATAACTCACGTTCACCTAAGATTCGATATACATGCTTTTCTAGTTCCTGCTTCTGTAGGGCGGAGATTGAAGGGAATGGAAACGTATTATAGGACAATGCAGAGAGATATCGGATATCACCTCTGAGCTTTCCCGAAGTTAATCTTACCCATAACATATGCATTTTTGATGAAATGATACTAAAGACATAAAGCTCAGGATCATATATAGCTTGTGCAGAGTCGGAAATAATTACTGAACTATCTAAAAAACTAATGGGAATGTATTGTCTCCTCGAAGATGACACCCTTGGAACTACGACTTGCGAATTTCTGCAACTGTGTGTATACCGGAATTGATGAGGTTTATGAACTAGCCCCCTCGCAACTTCACCTCCATTAACCCTAAACTCCTTGACTTTTTCAATCCGCTCTTTGATCGGAGGTATATTATTAGCGATAGATAGCTTCTTGTCGTCAATCCACAAGCACCATCGCTCTAAATCGTTTAGAAGTTCACTTGATCCGACAATTCTTTTTAGTAGCGTCGTCGCCTGAGGGTAGCCTGTCAGAAGAGCGTCTTTCTCACTTCGGTCTAATAGTAGAAATCCTCCCTCGTAGGGACTATTGCCTGTTATCATTGGAGGCAATTGAGATAAAGATGTGAGCCTTTTAGTTACGTAGATTTCAGACCCTGTAGTTAGGTAACCGTTTATTCTGTCTACTTGCTTCTTAATGCTTTTATTATAAAAATACTTTTTTTGAGAACTACGTTTTCTAACACCAATTATTGAACAAGTAACACCGGCTTTACTTTTTGCATTATTAGTCCAGTTAAATGGAGAATAGGCGAAAAAGATTTCATTGTTCATATCAACTATTAGCGGCCATATTTGCTCTACTTGTGATCCTTCACAAATCGAACTTGTTGTAACAAATGCAAATTTAGAGGTAGGGTGGAGATATTTAGATGCCAAAAAGAACCAACAGCCAATGTAGTCTAATTCTTTAAAATTCTTGTTTCCATGGAAAGTCGATTCTATGTCTTTTTTTTGTTCTGCAGACTGACTTTTCCCTCCTAAGTACGGAGGATTCCCTAATATGTAAATCTCATCCCCATCTTTTTTAGGACAAATCTGTTCCCAATTTAATCGTGTTGCATTTCCATGCACTATGTGACCACTTTCTTTCAACGGCAAAGTGGGATTTCCCTGACCAAGCACTTCTTTAAACTTCATGTTCATTTGGTGCTGTGCAAGCCAAAGGGAGAGTATAGCTATCTCATGCGCAAAGTCATCCAATTCAACTCCGTAAAATTGCGTTAATTGGATGTTGGAGAACAATTGTTTATGGTACATAGCTGCAAGAGATTGTTGAGCTTTAGGTATCAGAGACAATTGTTTCTCTTCAAAGCCAGACACCACCTGTTGTAATTGTTCCAGCCTTTGAATGATTTCAATTTCTAATAACCTCAGTTCCTTATAGGCAATGATTAAAAAGTTGCCACTTCCACATGCAGGGTCAAATATTTTAAGTTTTGATAAGCGATATAAAAGCTCATTAAGTTTTCTCGGTTGATTCTTTGCCGCTTCAAACGCTTCCTTCAATTCATCCAAAAACAAAGGTTCTATTACCTTCATAATATTAGGTACTGAGGTGTAGTGCATTCCCATGCCTCCACGATGTTCCGGTGTAATCACCGCTTGTATCATCGAACCGAAGATGTCCGGATTAATGTCCTTCCAATTTAATTCACCACATTCGATCAGAACAGACCTTGATTTCAGATTAAAATCAGGAATTGCCAGGTCATCCCTGAACAGTCCCCCATTTACATAAGGAAATGCAATTAAATATCCAGGCAAATTGGGACGATTTGATTTATCGGTGTTCAAAACCTCGAAAAGCCTATGAAGATAAGGTCGTAAATCACTCCCATCGGGTTGAGTATGAGATTTTATAGCATTGGTGAACTGACCCTTCTCGAAAATTTCAGTATCCTCTGCAAAAAAGCAAAATAGCAGTCGCGACAAGAAAACATTTAGCTGATGGACTTCTTCTGGCGTATCAGTATGATTGTTTTTTTTAATCTCATCATACAGCTTTGCCATTTTCTCTGCCGCTTTAACGTCAGCTGGATTTTCGCTCTTAAATTGAGCTTTTTCCATTCCTGCTAGAGGCAAAAAGAAATCGAAATGTTTGGCCAAGTCTACAAAGGAGATATCTAAACTGTCCTGATTTTTAGTATCAAGAGCAAGTAATGTGTCATAATCTGTAACGATGATAAATCTTGGTGATTGACTTGTTACTCGCTCTTGGTTCTTTATATTATCAATTAGCAGGTGTAAATCAGTGTTTTCACATTCCTTAAAGAATAGTTTTTTTTTCCACAGAACTTCTCCTTGTACCTTTGAAAGATTTAGGGCAAGATCTTTCAATTTTTTTACGATTGATCTAGGGGTGTCGTAGGCCAGTAGAAAGTCGTAGATAAAAGATTCTTTATTAAATTTTTGGAGTACTTGTTGAACGTTATTTTCTACCTGAAGCGAATTCATTTACACTCATCATTAAAGCGTGAAATTTAATCATTTTTGGAGAGATTCTGGCTCATTACTTTCTCCTGTTTCGAATGATACTGAACGGTTTTGATATTGGTCTTTAATATCTATATTCCGTTATAAAGGCTTTTACATAGATAAGCCTGCATTTCCGTTTAAAATATTAGGTTCTTTATTCATAGTATCCCTCTCTGAAGGGCTTTCGTCCAACCCTTTAAGTACTTCTTGAAGTAAGATCTGTATCTCCCGTTTTATTTTCAGATAATTTTCTTGAATATCCTCTGCTGAAACTTGGCAGAACGTTGGAAGCGTACGATAACCACATTCTTCTTTTTTTATCACATCATGGTCATTCTGAATCTCACTATGAAATACCTTCAACTTTATTTTCTGCTCAGGATTGTCAGCAACGATACCCACAAACTCCCCAGAAGAAAGTGAAGCTATTTTCGAAGCCGGAATCGCATAATCCATTTGCGTAGACTTCGTAGTAGATGTGTCAGAACTATTGATACTCAAGCTCTCCCGATCCTGCATAATCTTACCAAAAGTTTCAGATAGTTTCTTTGCAGTATCGCCCGTAACCTGTCCGCTTATTATATTACCGACGATACCCGCTATAACATCTGCTTGTTCTGATCCATAGTCCTTCCGCAGCTGGCTGAAATCCTGTACCGCCAAGGTCGTTGCTACTTTGTTACTACGTGCGGTTGCGATCAGGCTATCCATATTATTAAAGTAGATTGTTGGAAACTCATCAAACACAAGGCTGCTTTTCAACTGCCCTTTACGGTTCACCAGCTTTATCATTCTGGAAATGTAGAGAGATAGGACAGCTCCATAAACCTGAAGTTTTTGCGGATTATTACCTACGCATACAATTTTAGGTTCTTCCGGATTATTGACATCTAAGGTAAAATCGTTTCCAGAGAGAACGTAGTACAATTGAGGGGAAGAGAGCCGAGCCAATCCGATCTTCGCTGATGCAATCTGTCCTTCCAATTGTTCCTTTGCTTTGTTCTGAAGCGCGGATATAAATGGGTTGATAAGCACCTGGATTTCTTCTTCCTGTTGAAGTACCGCAAACAATGGATCATAATCAGCTTGCATTAGTTCGATCACATGAGGCAGCGTGCAGTATTTCCCGTTCTCATATTTTCGGAGAAACCAGATGATAGCTGTTAGGAAGTTAATCGGACTTTCTACAAAGAAGTCACCTTGCTTTTTTATCCAATCTCGGTTTAATCCCAACATTATTGTTCGGCTTGCTTCCGTTGCATCTGTGATATCTTCCATTCCTTGTGGATCGAGCGGATTGCAGCGATGGGTACGGTTCAGGTCGTCGAAATTTATTACATAGAACGATGGCTGAACTTTGTAATTTTTCCGGTACTTCAATAATTTATTGTAAGCGATCTTAGTTAAATCGTCGTACTTGAAGTCATAAAGGAACATGGAAAATCCTTTTTTAATATGCTGATCGATAATATGACGGATAACGAAATATGATTTTCCTGCTCCAGGCGTTCCCGCCACTATAAGCCCGCGGAACGGATTAATGATGTTTATCCAGCTATCGCGAACTTTGTCTTTAAGACGGTATTTTGCAGGAAGGTTAATTGAATATTCATTTTCAAGTAGCCGCTCTTCCTGCGGGAAGGTTTCGTTCAGCGAATTGAAAACGTCTTTGTTTAAACCATCCTTTATTAACCTTGAAAGTTGCCCTCCGCCAGTAAGAGTTAACATATATCCCATAACGGTAACACTTATATAGGAGCTGGCAATAAGATTGGTCGAAGCGTCAATATAAAAGATCAATGAGCTACCAAAAAATAACAGCGAGCCTAAAGTCAAGTAGGTGACTATAGCTTGGATTCTTATCTTTTCGTCCTTTTTGCCTTTTGTCCCGATTAAGGAAATAAGTAAGAATACCAATGCGGCTACTTTCGGTTTAAGAATTGAAGTATATAAACCGGTCTTCGCTATGTTAGCGACAATCCGGTCGGTTATATCTGCTGTATAACCCCATGCTTTAAACGGCTGGTAGCAGCATAGATAGAAATGGATGCATAAAATGAATATACTGATCAGCCTTGTAAAATCAATGATTTTACGAAGCCCTTGTATGTCTTCTCCTGTGTTCATGGTTGATAAATGTTAAAGTTTGAAGCCTCTTCTGCGTTTTTTCTTCCCTTTCGGTACGATGGAATTTGGGTCCGTCTGTGCCTTTGCAAATAAAGTGTCGAGGTAGTTGGTGGGTGGCGACAGATTGAGATAGCTCGTTGATTTCCCAGAATCAGCTGGCTGTAAATAGATCTCTTGTTTGCTGAGCGGTTTGAGATAAGTTTTTAATGTGTCTTTATCCCTCAATCTATTTAATAGATCACTGGCACTGAAGGATTTCCCAAGGTCACTTCCGTTGAAAACTGTTTTCCTTTGATTATCAACGAATGTCGCTCCGTAAGTTACACCTTGTTCATTCACCCTGAATATAAGGTTGATTCCAGACTTGCGCAGCTCTGCAATTAAGGTTTCCCTTGTTATGGTCTCGTATCTCGCAAACACCTTTTCAATCCTGTGTTTCAAGTCGGGCTTAAACTGTGTCCGCCTGTCTTCATTTTTTGCAAAACAGCGTTCAAGGTTCCTGAATGTAGGCTTACAATGGAATGCGCTTGCTTTAATTGGGACACCTATCTTTTCGCCATCTTTATTTAATAGAGAATAAATCATTCCCTTATTTCTGAACATATCTGTTCCTTCCAGACCTTTCTCTGCTATAACATTGAACTGTCTTAGAATGGCATTGTATTCTGCGATGGAGGTGAAAGCATAAGTATTCATGACAGCACTCACCACATTGCTCATAGCCCGTTTTGTGGGTAAGTGACCGTACTTAACTTTCTCTGCATCCGCAGGTTTTATCGCAGCGTCTGGCTTAAACCTTCTGCTTTCGGCAACAATCAGGTCGAATTCCTTTTCAATAGCTTTTCGTGCTGGTTCTGACTTTTCTCTGCCAATATTATGTAACTGTATAGCTTTACCGTCGCTGTTGATACTAACCGTCGCAATATGCACATGCTGGTGGGCAACGTCGTTATGCCTGTAAACCAAAAATGGCTGATCTCCGAAACCGATGCGTTCCATATAGTCCATTGCAATCAGCTGCATTTTCTCGTTATTGATTTTTTCGGAAGCATCGAAATTCAGCGTAATATGCAGGGCGTTAGTCTTGACAGTGGGCTTCAACTCAATTAAGTACCGAAAACGTTGAATTTTATTTTGGATGGAAAGCCGATCCATTTCACAACCAAATCCGCTCGCTAATATTATTTGAGCATCACCGGAGGCAACCTTTCTTTCATTATAATGAATGATTCCACCGATACTTTTCCCGATCACAATTTTTGCAACCATTGCTCAGCAAGTTTTGAGATTAGTAGAATTAAATGATCGACTTTTGCGCCAACCACGGCATACTTCTCGGCAGCTTTAATCGCATAAAATGCTTTGTTAGTATCGGAATGCTCCTGATTAAAGTGTCTGGTAATTTGATTGATATTTATTCCAATCGCCTTAATTTCTTTACGGACGGAAGCTATTTCCTCCATTGGCTTATTCATGGAAACATCCTGCTGAAAAATCTTTATCTTTTGATTCGATAGGATCTTCCTTACAATATCTCCGATGGTTTTGTAATCGCTTTTCTTCCTTAGATCGTCCAACCGTTTAAATTCCGAAGCCGTCACCCTCACAATTATTGGGTGACTTAAAATTGCCTCTTGTTCTTTTGCTTTTTTTCGTGGCATAATCAGCACTTTAAAAATGTTGCAAGACTTCGCGAGTTCCGAGCGAAGTCCCCGACCTCAAGGGCGGGCAAAGATGTTTCCGTATACGGAAATACATCTTTGCTGGGCACCCGCGTGACCGTACTTCACCTGAAATACAGACAGAACCCGCACTTATTTTGAACCTATTTTTGGATATGAACTACTACTCAGGAACGAGCAGATTTTGGAACATTTGATAAAATAATAGTTGATTATAGGTCGTCTCACAATACGGGTAAATGAAACCAATTTCTAGTTTATGGGATCTGGTGATGTGATGAACTTGAGCTTTCATAAGCTTTGAATTTTTGTTTGATTCAAATGTCTATGGCTCTGAGTTGAGAAGTAGGGTAAACTGGGGTACTACCTAAAGATATTTTGATTTCATTAGTAGCACTTATTGCAGACCAGACTCTTCCTATAGTTTTTGAACGGTGGGGTAATGCGATGGTAAACGCCAGATTAGCTCCAGTTATAGTAAGAAAATATTCTCATCATCAAGACTTTAAATTAGGGTACTACCTAACACTTCCCAAGTATTTCTCCTTGCTTAAACTACTATTGCTCATCAAGAGCACGCTATGAAAGGAAAATCAAGTAGGGATGATATCGATGAGAATTCCAAGGTAAAAAGTGAAAGTTTTTTAGCAAAGAATGACAATGTTTTGCTAAATTTAATAGCAGAAATCATCGTAGAAATCATAGTAAAAAGACAAAAGAATGGAAGCTATAGGATACGTAAGGATAAGTAAAAAGGATCAATCTCAACACTCTTTAGAATATCAGGAAAAGAGTATCAGGGATTATTGTGAACGTAACAGCCTAAAACTAAACTCTTTGTTTGTTGACGATGGTGAGAGCAGTTACACCTTTGACCGGCCAGATTATATTGCCTTAGAGAATTTCATAAAGAAGCATAAGAATAAGGTCAAATATCTTGTGGTCTTTGATCATGATCGCTTTAGTAGAAACCTTCCTGAGGCATTGCAGAAAATAGAATCATTAGAAAAAAAACATGGGCTTAAGGTTGTAGCTACCAGCGAATCGCTTGATATTGATACGACTGATCCGTCCGTCTTCCTTCAAAGGGCCTTTAAATACCTTATAGCCAATCAGGAGCTACTTACCATTAGGCGGCGGGCAAAAACAAGTGCACGGCATGCGCAAGAGTCTGGCAGGTATATTAATCGTGCACCCTTTGGTTATTTGAACGATAAAGAGAAGGGCGGTGCCAAAGCAATAATTGTAATTGATGAATCCAAAGCTTTTATTATCCAAAAAATATACAGGGACTTTTTAGCGGGTGTACCCCGTTATCTCATTCATGAGGAGGTGAGAACAATGGGATTCCCCCACAGCAATAACGGTGCGATCTTTAGAATTTTGGTAAATCCACTTTATGCCGGATTAGTTCGCGTCTGTGCTGATGGTAAGATACCTGAAAAAATTATCAAGGGTATTCATGCGCCTATCGTCTCCGAGTCACAATATTGGAGGGCACAGGAAATGCTTGGGCTAACCAAAAGAGCGATGAAGTCGCAACCTAAAGAAGAATTTCCATTAAAGGGAATTTTAAAAAGCCCATGCTGCGGAGATAACATGACTGCGGGTTGGAGTAAGGGCAAGAAAAAATACTATCTCTATTACCGCTGTATAACACACAGCAGTCTGAATATTCCTGGTGCAATGCTTCACGACAAATTTCAGGAACTTTTAAAACATCTAAGCTTTACACAAAAGGACGTAGAAGAGATTGTATCAAAGGTTAAAGAAGGACTAAAAGGCACACTACATATTAGGGAGAAGCAGTTAAAAGTTGTTAAAGAGCAGTTAGTAAATGTGGAAGCAAGAATCGAAAGTGCTGAGAATAAATTATTCGATGATACTATTAATGGCGATACATACAAAAAATGGATGCGGAAATTTTCAGCGGAGAGGGCACGACTGCTGGATGAACTAATTTATCTGGAACAAGACCTTGAAGACTCCCTGAATCAAGAATTGCTTGTTCTACCTTATTTACTTAATCTCCCTCAAATTTTTGAAGAAGCGTCTATAAATCAGCAGCACGCTATCTTAAATGAGGTGTTCAAACAAGGTCTCACATTTAAAGAAGGCATGTTTAGAACACCTTCTATTAACCCATGCTTTGAATCTAATAGATTGAAACTTAAACAATTAAGGCTCCTCGAAATCGAGGAGCCTTGCTCGGAAACTAGTCCAGTTCCATTATGCGGAGAGTGAGGGATTCGAACCCCCGGACCTGTTACAGTCAACAGTTTTCAAGACTGCCGCAATCGACCACTCTGCCAACTCTCCGCCACAAAAGTACAAATCCTTGCTGCTTCTGCAAATTCACGAAAACGATTTTTTTGATTATTTGTTTAGGGAGCTGAAAGCCAGAGAAATAATTTTCTGATTAGGTTCTTTTCTGAAGATTTTCTGTTGGATTTTCCGTTTTAAAGCTGTTAAAACGGGGCTTTACAATCTTAATACTCCGCTTAGAAAGGTCAATGCTGGCATTAAATTCGAATCCGATGAGGATAATTAGAGAGTTAAAATAAAGCCAGACCATCACAACTATCAAAGTTCCTATGGAACCGTAAATGCGGTTAAAGTTACTGAAGTTGTTAATGTAAAACCCGAATCCCCAGAACGTAATCATGGCCAGAAAACTGGCAAGCCATGCTCCCGGACTGAATAATTTCCATTTCTGGGTATGCGCTGGGCCATATCGGTACAAAATGGAGATGGTTACAAAGTATACCGCTATCAATATAAACCAACGGACAAATCCAATCACTAATACCCAAAAAGTATCTTTAAACTGCACCTCGCCCCTGATAAGGGAAATCAGGTATTCGCCGATGGTAATGATGCTCAACCCAACCACAAGTGCCAAAAATAATACAAAGGTTAGGGTGATAGCCACCAAACGTTGCTTAAGCCATCCACGCGATTCAATAATTAAAGAAGATTTATTAAAAGCCCTCATTAGATTATTGATCCCATTAGTCGCGAAAAATAGGGCAGCCAGAAAACCGAAGGAGAGCACTCCACCATTTTGTTTTCGGATAATCTCTTCGAGGGTCGATTTTACAGCCAGGTAGGAGTTAGTAGGGAAAATCAGTTTTATCTGCTCCATTAACTGGTCCTGGAAACCTTCCACCGGAATATAGGGGATAAGTGTAAAGATAAAGATGATGGTGGGGAAAATTGCCAGCATGAAATTATATGCCAGCGAAGAAGCTTTATTAACCAGCGAATCTTTAGTTATTTCCTGAAAAAAGAATGTACAAACGGTGTACAATGGCAAGGTGCTGAAGCCCGGTATAATAACCACCTTCGACCACTCTATCAGCATATAATAGGGGCGTGTTTTTAAAAGTAGTCTGTGTAGCCAGGCCATAACAACTAATTAAAATAAGGCTTCAATTTATCCTGAAAGTGTTGCGGAGGCATACAAGCACGATTACGCTTCATGTCAATAAATACCAGGGTAGTTTCGCCATCATGTATAAATTCATTCTTTTCGTTAAATAATTCATAATGAAAATGAATTCTCACCCCAGGCATTTTGGCAATAGTTGTCCTTATCGTGATTTCCTCGTCGTACAAGGCCGGTTTAATGTATTTGCACTTCATTTCAAGGACAGGCATCATTATCCCTTGCTCTTCCATTGAACGGTAGTCCATGCCCAGGCTTCGTAACATTTCCACGCGGGCTACTTCGAAAAATTCAGCGTAATTGCCATAATACATATAGCCCATTTGGTCGGTTTCACCATAGCGTACGCGTATTTTTGTCTCGTGGCTAAACATTAACGGATATGGCGTTGATTAAGAGCTTGTTGGAATTTGCGTGAAT
>Ga0307408_100000224_pt1 | contig 60167 bp, 38 predicted proteins | sample 322Cmetagenome_FD_202116 | JGI IMG/M metagenome (GOLD analysis project Ga0307408, IMG submission 202116) | Maize rhizosphere microbial communities from greenhouse at UC Davis, California, United States - 322HYB-C-3 | ecosystem: Host-associated > Plants > Roots > Rhizosphere > Soil | place... | reverse complement strand
AGGGCATAATCGGTACCATCGCCATAAGCCCCAATGTCGCTATACATTGGCAACTACAAATGAAGAAAAAATGGCGATGGTAATCCGACCAGAAGCGCATAATTAAATCCTTAGAATAACGACAAAGCAGTGCCGGCTGATTGGCTTCTTGCTAATTCGTAAAAATGGCGCGCACACGCAATATCATCTACTGCCATACCCATTGCATTTAATAAAATAATTTCTTCATTATTTTCACGCCCCACTTTTCTATTGGTGACTAACTCCCCCAACTCAGCGTGTAATTGCTCTTTGGAAAAACGCCCTTCAAGCACTAACTGGTTAATAATTTTCTTTTCGCGATTACACTGCTCCCAATCGTCAACCACAACTTTATCGGCGCGCTCATAAACCTCTTTATGAACATCCATAATGGATACATTACTGATGAATGCCCCTGGCTTTATCCAGTCGTATTCAATGTATGGAGAATCGGTCACCGTACAGGTTACAACCACATCGCCTTGCTTTACGGCGTGTTTGGCGGAATCCATTGCATGGAAATGAATGTGCGGATAATTTTCACCAAACTGACGGGTAAAAATTTCAGCGGCATGAGGGTTAATATCAAACAGATAAATATTTTCGATAGCAGGAAATTGTTCGATCAGTGTAACAATCTGCATTTTAGCTATGGGGCCGCAACCAACACAGGCCACGGATTTGAATCCGGTTTTTGCCAGATACCTGGCTGCGATTGCAGTGACCGCCGCGGTGCGCATACCGCTTATCAAACTCCCTTCTAAAATCGCGATGGGATAATTTGTATTTACATCATTAAGAATGATGACAGCGCTTGCACGGGGCAATCCAAATTTACGGCCATTTGCCTCTCGGCTACCCACCCATTTAATGCCCGCCGCCGGCGTATTGCCGCCAAGATAGCAAGGCATAGCAATAATGCGATCTGCAATATGATTTGCCTCAGGCCAACGCAAATAAGGTTTAATCGGCTGAACCACCTGCCCTTCAGCGTGCTGAATTAAACCCTGGGTAACGGCAGTAATGTAATGATGACTGGATGCTGCCCCCAGCCCCACCAAATCACTTTGACTTAAATACAAAAGCGGTTCAGGTGAAATTGAAGAAGCGGAAAGTAACAAGGCATTATTTTGAGCGGACATTGTTTGTCATCCTTTGGGATATTCACTTTAAACAAATGATAAGTATTTTCATTTGAGAATCTATACCCAACAAAATAATATATCAATGTGTTTTTGCGATTGAAGTGAATTTTGTCGCCCAAAAACAGATTAAAAACAAAAAAATATTTTTAATAAATAAAAATTAAATTAATTTAAACCAGCACAAGATTAATCACCGCTTCTACAACACATAGAGCGACACCGCTAATTTAATTTATGGATTTTTTAGGGCTTCACATTCGTGAGCATAAGGAAATAAGAACTCACATTCGCGAGTGTAAGGAAAAGTGTATTTATGGCGCTTCGTGAAATGAAAGTAACTTACTTATTATTTTTATCATTACATAAAAAATATAAACGGCCTAACGAATTGAAGGTTTCAATTCGTTGCACTTGATGCAGAAACATTTTCAGCTTGTATTGATGATAAGTTTGTTTTATTGAAAGGCGTAGCCAATTAAGGCTGCGCCTTTCTTGTAAAATCCATTACCAGTTATGGGTAAAGCTTAGCTTCAACACCGTTCCACTTGCAGGCAAATGACTGGTATTGCTATCGCTACGCAAAAGTTGACTGTAGAGTGGGTAGTAATAGTGGTTAAGAAGGTTTTCCACACCCATCGCAACACTGCTTTCGTCATCGATTTTCCAGCGGGAAATTAAATCGACTGTGGCATAGCCATTCGTATCCCTGCGGCTGAAACTTGCAACGCCGTTAAGTCGGTAATCTTTTCCTTGAAATGCCGTTGTTTGGAGTTTATGGCTCCAATTTTCTGAAGGCCGATACTCGACATAAGCAGTAAACTTTAACGGGGGAATACGATTGCCTGGCATGTCCTGATACTGACTGGAATTTTGTGGCAACTCCTCGCCTTTCATCCAGGTAATAGTTGAACCAACACTCCAGCGCTCGTCATCGGTAAAATAATCAATGCCACCCTCAACACCAAAAATTCGCTCTTTGGTGCGGATCAGCCGAAGACCATTATTAAAACTTTGCACGCCGCCTAAATCTGATCGGGACTCAAATACACTCAAGGTTGCCAGCGAATTATCCCAGCGCCCCCGCCAACCCAATTCGGTAGTATCCGTTTTTACCGCCTGAAGGTTTGAGCTATTAATATTAAATGCAGGTGTTGCATTGCGGACCTGCAAACCAATATCCGGCAATTGAAAACCTTGGCTAAACGACGCATAAATTTCATGCGCCTTGGTCAAAGAAAACACCGTGCCGGCATTATATGTCCATGCATCGTAATCGACTGAGCCACCAGTAACTGTTCCGGGATTGGCTAATTTGGATTGCGATAAGGGGATGAAGTCGTCGAAGCTTGCCTTGGCACGGTCGTATCTTGTTCCTGCTTCGATTGACCAGCGCTTATTAACGCGATGCTCCAATTGTGCAAACGCACCTGATGCATCCGTTGTCACTTCCGGCATATAAATAAGTTTGCCTGTTTTTTTGAAAACCAAGCCGCCACTTGCGTCGTAAATCACCGGATCAAAAATATCCAACGGCATATCAGTGACTTCATTGTGAAAATCGCCACCCCACACCAGTTGGGTAGTTTTGCTCTCACCAAACGGTGATTTGATCGTCAAACGCCCGCCATAGACTTCAGAGTTTTGCATTGACTGATCAATATTCCCGCCACGCACAGCAACTCTGCGCGCATCAAATGGCGCAAAGCGGGTGAAAAAATCCCGATAATAAAGTTGTGCCGCAAGTGTATTACCCGCGATGTTGCGGTGTTCGTAATCGACACCAAAAAGTGTATTCTGGACGCGATTTTGCTCTTCCAGATCAAGCCCTTTTATCGAGCGAGCGGGAACACTATTTGGTGGCAGTGAAGCAACAGATGGATCAGTGGCATAGTCAGTATCTTGTTGCACATCGTAATAACTGGCCGACAATTGCAAACGCTGATCTGCATTTATTTTAAAACCGAGTTTTGTCGCGGCACTGTAAATATTTGAATCAAACATATCGCCCTGGCTTGGCTCGGGTGCAATGCGATTTCCTTTTGCATCAAATGATCCACCCACATGACGGGCGCCAAGGCTCAGGGTGTAATCCACCGCTTCACTTGCTGCTGAAATGTAATGCTGGACTTCACCACCCAATCCGGAAGTGCCAATTTTTGATAAAGGTACAACACCGGTAATTGTTGTTCGCGCCTGGGTTTCGCCTTCGGGTTTACGCGTGCGAATTGAAATAATCCCACCCGCCGCTCCACTGCCATAAATGGCACTACTACCACGCAACACTTCTATTTGCTCCACATCGGCAAGGTTGATGTTGGCCAGGTTGCGTGAAGAACCGCGGTTAGTATTCAGCGGCACGCCATCCACTAGCACCAATGTCTCCCTGCCTCGCAATGTCTGCCCATACTCGGTGATGGTGTGGGTTGAATCGCCCATTCCTGCGATTGCTTTTCCAAGCAAGGTGGCAAGGCTGTCCGAACCTTGACGTAAAGTGTCCAGCTCTTCCTTTTCAATAAGCGTCACTGAGCGGGATGGTTCCACAACATTACTGTCGGTACGCGCGGTAACTATTACCGGAGGCAGGGCTCTCACTGCTGTCGGCGCGGGTTTAGTTTCAATGGTGTAATTGCCTTCCTCCAGTTTAACAACGCGCAAATCGGTCTCACTCAATAAATGCGAGAACCCCTCCTCTACTGAAAATGCGCCCACCAACCCAGCGCTGTTCAAGCCCTGCAAATGATCGCTATTGAGACTCAAATTAACGCCAGACTGACCGGCAAATGCCAACAAAGCGGATTCCAATGACCCCGCGTCAATGCGATAGGTTTTTACTTCCTGAGCAGAAATATTTTCTTGTGCCCATGCGCTGGGAACCATGGTGACATTGGCGATAGCCAAGCCAGTACAAATAACCAGGGCGGTATGGATCGCTGTATTGGGTGGAGTTAATCGGCGAGCGGGAAAAAGGGTACGGTATTCAAACATCGGTTATATCCAAGTCAAAAGTCAGTGAACGAAGTTTTCAAAAGACATGACAGGCGAAACGTAAAAACCGGACACCCCAAATGGAGTTTTTTTAAATTTCTTGGCGAGGGTTGATTGTCACCCAGTAACGGGTGCGCGCATCAATGGTCACAGGCAAGGTATCGGCGAGCAAGCGAAGAACAGTGTCGGTATCCGTGAGCCGAAAAACACCTGTTACTCGCAATTCACCAACAGCGGGATTGCAATGCAGCAGACCGGGCCGGTATCTGGCCAGCTCTTTAGTGAAATCCGCAAGGCGCATTCCTTGAGCGTAGAGAACGCCATTTCGCCAGGCACCCGCACCGGATTGAATGGGTGTTATTGCATCGATAGACCGGGCAGTGAAGTTCACTTCTTGCCCTGACTCAACAATTATTCTGGATTGACTATGGCGGGTTGTGATCTCGACCGCCCCCTCAAAGACGGACAAGCGTGTGCCCGTGTCGCTGTGCCTGACCACAAACTCCGTACCCAGAGCGCGCATTCGACCATTATCGGTTTCAACCAGAAATGGTCGGCTTGATGCGTGAGTATCAGGTGCTGTTCGCACAAAAATTTCGCCGGTTTTATGCTCCAGCAGGCGCTGCAAATTATCAAAATTTACATTCAGCGCCGTGGCGGTATTCAATACAACGACACTGCGATCCGCCAAGATAATTTCGCGGCGCTCACCGGTAGCCGTGCGATAAAAGTTCGTTTGATTAGCCTGGTAATACTGGACACCAAACCAAGTAGCGGCAGGAATAAACAGCGATGTGGCAACTGCGCGAAGAAACCTGCGACGGGATGCCAGCTCACGCGGTCGATCAAGCACAGACATCCCTAATTTAGGCTCAAGGCGATTAAATTGGTCGACAAGCAACTTAGCGTTTTTCCACACGCGCTGATGCTCGGCACTCTGTATCAACCATTGCTCCCATGCATTTTTCTCAGCATCCGACAGGTTTTTGCTGTGCATGCGCGCCAACCAATCGGCCGCCTCATCAATCACCCGGGAGGTAAGCTGTTCATCGCTGTGATTATCCACTTTCATTGGTCAGTCACTGGCCAACATTAAACGCAAACATTGGCGGAACCCCTGCGCCATATAACGGGTAACGGTACGCACGTTCACGTGCAAACGGGCAGCAATCTCCTCATAAGTGACCCCTTCCAATTGGGACATAAGAAAGGCGGAACGAACTCTGGATGGAAGCTCGGCTAGCAGCACATCCAATTCGTGCAATGTCTCTAAAACAATAACCTGCTCTTCAATAGAGGGAACCAAGGGTTCCGGTAATTGCTCAAGCGTCACCATAAACGCCCGCTCGAGCGATTGGCGCTCGTAATAATTGATCATCAATCGCTTGGCGATAGTAGTGAGATAAGCTCGCGGTTCATTGACTTCAGGGGGCTTGTTGGATTGGGATTTAACCCACACCCGGAGAAAAGTGTCATGGGCTAGATCGGCCGCCGTAGCATGATCGCCCAAACGGCGCCGAAGCCACCCTTGCAGCCAGTCATTGTGCGTTGAATACCATGCATCGAATTGCTGGTTTGATACAGCGTCAGGCGGCACTGAGGTTCTCCCATACTAACCAACAATTAAGCAGGGCAATTGTTGATAATGATTATTGTTTAGCATCTTAATTAATTATCAAGACGACAACAACCACCTGTTAGCAGGGATTACTTGTCTAATCCAACGACAGGTACTAGTAGAGGCCCATCGGCGTCACCCGAAAGAACAGAGCGCCCTTCACCTAAATGAGCTGAAGTTTAGTGAATCTCACAAGCAAAACTGCTCGCCACCTCAATATCACCTGCTTTGTAGATAGCAACACTCGGCCAAGGACATAATGGCCTTGAACGGGTTTTGCTCCAGTCGGCAGGAAGGGATTTATTCTCAGGGTTCACTGTGGCGGTAAGGGTTGCAGGTGCCTCACCTTTTTCCACCCATGCCACCAGTGCACCAAAGGCGTCGAACTGATCTGTCGCCGGGCCGCCACTGCAATGGTTCATACCGGGCACGACAAACAAGCGTGCAAAATCTTGTGCTTGGCCCGCATAATTTTTATTGAGCTTTTCATACCATTCCACAATATCCACCGTGGTAAATACCGGGTCGCTTTGGCCGTGGTAAATAATTAGCTTGCCGTCGTTTTTGTAGAATTTTGTAAGTCGTGGATTATCCACATCGGGCGGGGTCATATATTCCATGGCAGACTTTTTAAATTTGCCGTGAGTCGCGTAAATTTTTGGAGCATCGCGGTCAAAATCAAATTCGCTTAAAAACTGCAGCAACTTCTCGGGCGTACCTTCCACTTCGGTGGCGGGTGTCGTGAACAAATAAGCGAGTGAGCCCGCGCCCATGGTGGCAATTAATGGATGGTGATTCCACGCGGGAATGGGGCTTTCAAATTTCCAAAAACGCCAATCATCATCCGCGATACCTGCGTCATACCACCAATGATTGTAAAGCGATTGGCCTTTGCTGTTCTTCGGGCCACTCATCATGCGGGCGAAGGATTTTATTTGTACATCAGTCAAACAGCTGGCCGTTTTTTGTTTATCACAGCGCAGGCTATTGATATCAAAAACCTCCTGACAGTGGCGAACTTTATTGACTAAACCATCTTTGATGCCATCCAAACCATCGCACATTTCAATGACTTTATTTGCCAACAATTTCATATCACTACGACTAAACGCGTTGCGCAATTGTGGATCAACTTGCTGGGTACTTTGTATATCCCACGCATGTTGCACCGCCGATTTGGGCAAATTAAACCCGGGGGCGCCCACTAAAATCCCATCAAACATATCCCCGTAACGGCTGGCCGCGACCATGCCGTGACGACCACCGTTAGAACAACCCGCCAGATAAGTATAAGAAGCTGATTTGCCGTAAAGAGCTTTGATAAGGTGATGGGCAACAGGTGTCATGGTTGCAGTTGCGGCGTAACCATAATCATCCCGCGCTTGCGGATCCAAACCAAAACGATTACCCGCCGCCAAACCATATTGCTGATTTTCTGCAGCGTTGCCCGAGTGGCCCGCATTAGTACTTAACACCGCATAACCCTGCGCGCGCGCCGAACCACCCTCTGCGGGAACCACAGTGCCGTCATTACCGCCATTCATTTGATACACAAAACGGCCGTTCCACGACAAAGGTAAACGCATTTCAAATTCAATGCCGTAATGTTTACCGTCGATACCAGTACGTGAATTGACAATACCATTCAGCTGACAAAAAGCGTCTGCTTCATTCACTGTTGCATTCTGCACAACCAAGTGCAAAGACGATGGAAACTTATGCTCCATTAAAGCAGTACAATTTTTTGCAGATGTAGCAGGTGCGGCCCATGCAAGCGAAACAGATGTTGCAAACAATAAACTGACTAAGATTGCATTGCGGTTAAAAGCAAAAAAGCGATGACAAAAAGAATGCTGCATGGAGATCTTCCTTTATAACTTTATAAGAATGCAAAAAATATAATTATTCATTTATATACCCGTGAAAAGTAGTATAACCAATCCTGTAGAATCAATGATGTAAAAATTGTACGCGACAAAACACAATTAGATTTCTTATCACCTATCAATGGAGCAATAAATGATTCGACATATTCTGTTAATAAAATTTAAAGCCTCAGTACAATCGTCACAAATAACTGCCGTCAAAACGCTCTTTGAAACCATGCCAGATAAAATTGAAGGTGTTGTGGATGTGGAGTGGGGTCTGAACGATAGCCCTGAAGGAATGAATAAAAATTTCACCCATGCAGTATTAATGACATTTGCCGATGAAGCTGCCCGCGCGCACTATTTACCGCACCCGCAGCACGAAGCTTTAAAGGAGGAATTTGTACCACTGCTGGACGATATTATTGTATTTGATTATCCGGTGTAACCCGCAACACCAACGACATGGCACCGGGAAGGCGCGCCATGTCGTGGTTGTCTTGAGCCTTCAAAAGCACACTATTGAGCAGATGCATCCAGCGAGTGGATGTAAGCTACAACATCTTTCAGTGCCTGCTCATCCGCCAGAGTTTTGGCAATTGCCGCCATCTGTTGACCAGCAACATCGCGTGGATCTGCACCGCGCGCTCCCGCTCGATATTTTTGCAATTGTTTTAGCAAGTACCAATCCGCCTGCCCCGCAATACGCGGTGCTCCCAGATCAGTATTGCCTTTGCCATCAGCTCCATGACAGGCCACACAGGTTGCAAAATACTGGGCCCCGCGCTGTATATCACCTTTGACCGTCGCTGGTTGTTTCACGCTGGGCAACTTCGCTACATGATGGGACAGGTGCGAAATATTGCGCATACGCTCTAGCTCCGGCTGGAGGAAATCAACGGCAGCGCGCATGGAAATACCATCCACATCCTTAAAGTGCGTACCGCGCAACCCCACCAGAAATTTCTGCAATTGCGTTTGTACATAGGCGTGGTCCAGCCCCGCTAGCGCAGGTGCGCCCAATGCAGCATCGCCACCTGCATCACCGCCGTGACAACTGGCGCAATGCTGGCGATAAAGCACAACGCCACTCTCCGGTGATGCCCACTGCCACACTTGCGGCTTGAACGCATACTGCTCGTAGTACTTGGCGTAGGTCGCCTCATCCACATTATTGTATTTAAGGGCAAGCCCTGAAGCCCGGAGCTTAAATACCATTTGCGATTCGCTATCAAACTGATCAAGTAAGCCCTGCAAAGCCTTTAGCTCTGATGCACTTGGCTCCCGGCGCAGGTCGCGCCAAACTTCCAATAACGCCGTGGCCATTAACGGCAAACGCTGATCTGGCAGGCGCTCCCAGCTGGCGATGGTTTTTGTGAGATCGCCCGATTCGCCCGCAAGCATCTTCCGGGTAAGCATGTATTCCGGCGTTTGTTCCAGTGTGGCGAAGTGTTGGAAAAAACTGCCTTTGACAGCAACATCCGCGCGATTTAGCGCCGCCCAATAATGGTCGCCATGGCGCAAGGTTGCCAGGGTAAAGGCTTGTGCCAGCCATGAGTCGGATGGCAGCTGCGTGCGTAAACGCAATAATTCTCGCGCCGCCACTTTGGATGGTTTTTGTTGTGCGACTGCAATAAGCGCCCAAAGTCGGGTTTTAGCATCTGCATCATCGAGGCTGGCAGCTGCCGCCACCAAGTCAGCGGGAGAACCGCTTTCCAACAAGGCTTTCACCGCATTTTTGCGTGTTGCAGGTGATGGGTGTTGCAATGCGCGCTTGATGGCCGCGACATTTGTTTTGTCCGCCATGGTGAACTGCCCTAAGCCTTGCAAGGTCCAGATAGCGTGAATGGATTGCACATCCAAACCGATGGCATCGATTTTGGGTTCAGCCAACAAAATTTTGCGCAGCGCAGACACGGAATCAAACCGCTTTTCTTGTACCAACTTGCGCTGGGCAGTCATCCGCCAAAATAAATTGTCATTCGCCAGGGTTGCAACCAGACCGGCGGTATCTGCCTTGCTTAAATCCAGTGGCTTATAGGCAGGCGCGCCCTTGGCCACAAGGCGATAAATGCGCCCGTGTTTGCCGTCGCGTAGCGGGTTTTCGTGCGCATTGCCTTTGCCGACTACCGCATCAAAACCGGCAGATTCTTTAGTAGGAATAGGATTATGCTGAATAATAAAGTTGTACCAGTCAGCAACCCATAGCTGGCCATCCGGCCCTACATCGGAATAAACAGGTGACAACCATTCATCGGTGCTGGTTAATAGGGAACCCTGATTGCTCGCGCGGTAGCTACTACCGTTTTCCTCCAGAAAAAACTGCCCTAACAAATGGGCGGTAGGTTCGCCAATAAACGCACTGCGGTTCCAGAAACGCTCGGGAAACGCGCGAGCGGTATAAAGGTTAAAGCCGGAACCAGCGGTGTAACGACCGTGCGAATCCACCTGCAAAAAATTGTGGGTGATTGGGAAAATTTGGGGAAAGTTATCGATTTTAGCGGCCATGCCTGGCGCCAGCTGCTCGTGCTGACCATAGACATATTTCCGCCACAGCGGCGCATGCCATGCAGGTGCATTGTTGGCAGTGGAACCAAACACTTCAAAATCCTCGCTCAACCCCAAGCCCCAGGTATTGTTATTGAGCTGGGCGATAGGTTCGATGTTGCGGCCATCCACATCCATGCGATAAAGCATGTTTTGAAACTCACCTTGGGTCTCGCTGCGCCCGCCCGAGTAACCCACCGCGCCCCAGATACGATTGTCGTGACCGTAACGGAGGTTCGACGGACCAGCATGGGTATCTTCTATGCCCCAGACACTGTTTAGCACCTGACGTACATCGGCTTTGCCATCGTCATTGGTGTCTTTTAAAAACAGAAAATGCGGCGCCTGGGCAACGATAAACCCACCATTAACCGCGACTATGCCCGTGGGAATATTCAAACCATCGGCGAATACCGAACAGCGATTAGCGCGACCATCACCATCCGTGTCTTCACACATACTGATGCGATCAGAACCCTTGCCATCGGCACGTAATTCATTGGGGTAATCCAGTGATTCCACCACAAACAGGCGGCCGCGCTCATCCCAGGCAAAGGCCACAGGGTTGGCGATATCTGGCTCAGCCACAAACAGTTGCAGCTCAAAATCCTTTTCAACCATGCTCAAGGCCATGGTTTCCCGCGGTTTGAGTGGATGTTGATATTGTGGCGGCGGAGCCACTTTACGGTAGTTGGGAATAGTGCCTCTGTCCTCATACTTGGCCGTTGGCAGGGATTTGGCGAGCGCGCGATTCGTCTTGCGTTTCTCGTCGCCTACGCTCCACAAAATGCCGCGAATCAGCAGATCGTGAAATTCCAACTGCCCCCAAGTCGCTTCGTCATGACCATAAGCGGTGTAAAACACGCGACCTTTGCCCTGCTCGCGCACCCAGGTCCAGGGCTCCTGGTCGCGCAGCATCAATACGGTACGTCCGTCCTCGTTGTGGTCGCGGTGTACATAGGTTTCATCTTTGGTTTCAAAGCCTTTGTAACCACGGAGCACGGGGTGATTTTCTTGCCCAGGCGCAATACGGGTAGTGAAGGTTTCCAAACCGTGACTGTGGAAACGACCACCCACCAACTTCACGTAAGCGTCTGATTTGCTAAAACAGGCGCTGGCGCTGTGTATGGGCAAAAAGGCACCGCCCTGCTCCACAAAGCGCAACAGGCTGGCCTCCTGCGCAGGCGTAATTTTATCGTAATTGGCGTAGAGCATTACCGCATCAAATTGCGCCAAACCCGCAGCGGTCAGTTGGTTTAAATCCTCATGGTACTCCATGCGAATTTTTTCTCGGCCGAGCGATTGGTTCAACAAGGGAGCATATAAATACGACAGGTGATAGCCCGAGCCTTCACGCTTGTCATGGCCAATAAACAGTAAGTTGATGATGCCTTTTTCGCTTTTTGCCAGAGCGTTATTAAAGGGAAATACGGCGGTGGCAAGCAACAGAATCAGGGTAAACAGTCGTTGGATGGTGTAGTTATTTATAGTTTTCATAGTTATGTCTTTCAGAAAAATAGCGATTACACGATTTACTGCACGAGCGTGAATGCAGGCATGGCGATTAATGTGCCACCCGCAAGCGCAGACTCATGTGCAAGGATTCCCACACAACTGATATTTGCGGACTCTACCGCGTTGGGATAAGCGTTATGCCCTTCCAATACCGCGCGAATAAACTGATGCACCAAATGCGGATGTGAACCACCATGCCCACCCCCTTGGGTAAAGCTCAGGTGCTGATTGCTGTCGGCGTCGTACACACCACGTCCGGTGAAGTGACGGATGGACTCAGGCAACAAATGGGCATAATCGGGCACATCTACCCATGCCGGAATTTCTGGCTCGGGTTTACCCAAGGTATGAATGACTGGTTCTTCGCCCTCGACCAGTGGCCATTCGTAGGATTTAAGCGATCCATACACGTTGAAACTCTCGCGATACTGGCGCGCCGTATCAAACAGCGAGCGATGGATTTGTGCCGCCACATCGGAATCCTGCAACTGGATATGGCAAGACTCTACCGCAAACGGCGAACCATAGACTTGCGCCAACTCATCGCGGATACAACCCGAACCCACACAGGAGACTGCTTTGGCCAACTTGCGCTCCAGCCCCAACACCGGGCCTACGCAATGCGTTGCGTAATGCATGGGCGGCATGCCTTCCCAGTAGCTTGGCCAGCCGTTCATATCCTGCTGGTGACTTGCCTGTAAAAACTGGATTTTGCCCAACTCGCCGCGCTCATATAGCTCTTTGACAAACAGGAATTCGCGGCTGTAAACCACGGTTTCCATCATCATGTACACCTTGCCGCTATCGCGCGAGGCCTGCACGATACGCTCGCAGTCCTCCACCGAGGTAGCCATGGGCACAGTGCAGGCAACATGTTTGCCCGCCGCCAATGCCATCAAGGTGTGGCGCGCATGATCGCCAATGGGGGTATTGATGTGTACTGCATCGACATCAGGGTCGGCGAGCATCTCTTCGTAGTTGGTATAACACTTGGCCGCTATACCAAACTGCTGTACCAGAGCCTCCATCTTTTGTTGGTTGCGCTGGCAAATAGCCACCACCTCCGCCTGCGGATGAGCCTGATAAATAGGGATAAATTCCGCCCCAAACCCCAACCCGACAAGACCAACTCTCAATTTTTTAGCCGTTAACGTCGCAGACATAGTTCGAATCTCCTGTGATACCTGTTATAGGTTTTTAAAAGTAGCGTTAAGCGCCTGCCCACCACTGGCGCAAAAACGCCAGGCCATCGCGCGCAAAGTCATCCTGCGTGTTGGCAAAGCGGCGCCAAATACACACCGCCTCTGCCAAACTGGAGGCATCCGGTGAAAAACTTTCAATGCCGATAGTGCCGTCATAACCGATCTCGATCAGCCCTGCGCGCAACCCGGCCCAGTCACTATTGCCCTCACCCGGCACACCGCGATGGCTGTCTGATACTTGCAAATGAATCAGTTTTTCACCCGCCAGAGTGATAGCGCGATGGAAATCAGTCTCCTCGATATTCATGTGAAAACTATCCAGTGAAATACCCAGATAAGGGCTATTAGCCTGCTGCAAGAAACGCTGCGCATCCGCAACGGTATTGATCATGTCGGTTTCAAAGCGGTTGAGCGGCTCCAGCCCCAAATGCACACCACAATTGCCGGCGGTTTGCGCCAATTGTGCAAGGCTCGCGACGGATCTATCCCACTCCGCAGAGCGCAGGGATTCCGTTGCCAGGCGCGCTTTAGCGACCGGCGCGTACAGCGGACCCACCACACAAGGCGACCCCAGCCCTTCTGCTAGCGCAAGACAAGACTCAAAGTAATAAAACGCCTGTTTGCGCGCGGCGAGGCTCTCTGCACTCAGGTCACGCTCTTTGGTAACGGCGGCGCAAATCACCGCCGTTAGGCCCAAGTCCGTTAAGACCGGCTTTAGTTTTTCTACCGAGAAGTGGCTCGGGTCCTCCACCGGCAGTTCGACAAAATCGAACCCCAGCGCAGCAATTTTTTCGAGCAGTGTGATTTGCTGGTCGGTAAAGGGAGAGGTCCAGAGCCAGGTACTAGCGCCAAATTTCATGGGATCAACGAACTCCTGCTTCAACAATTATTATGATGTGGCGCCATGCTAGCCTGCCCGCTCCCGCTGGCGCTTGTACCCTACCGTAATAAAATTGTACGATTCCGACATGAACCATTTTGATGATTGGCTAACCCAGCTAGATCCACGACACTCGCCAGCACAGCTTTTCGACTACATGCCCAACGTGATGTATTTTGTGAAAGACTGCGAAGGCCGCATCATGACTGGTAATCAGGCGTTTGCGGAACGCTGTGGTTGCCGCTCGCCGGACGAGCTTTTTGGTAAACGTGATGAGGAGCTTTTTCCGCTCTACATGGCAGAGAAATTTCGCCGCGATGACGAACTTTTACTAAAAAATGGCACATCTTTACTAAATTTAATTGAACTGTTTCCGACCCGCGAAGGGCTACCGGAATGGTTTATTACGCAAAAACTTCCGCTCTTTGAGCGCAGCGGAAAAATTCATGGACTTTGCGGCATAGTGCAAAGTTATGAGCGAATGTTGGACTACTCGCAAAATCCGCTATTTCAAGTGGTTCAATACATTCGCTCACATTATGCGGAGCATTTGAGCGTCCCCGATATTGCCAAACAATTTGGTTTTTCCGAACGACAACTTGAACGTCGTTTCGCCGACACCTTTCGTATTAGCCCATCGCAATATTTAATCCGCTTGCGCGTGCTAATTGCCAGCGATCGGCTGAAATACACCATCGAACCTATTGCCGATATCGCCATCGACTGTGGCTTTTACGATCACAGCAATTTCATTCACCACTTCAAACGCATTTTGGGAATGACGCCGCTGGTGTATCGCAAGCGTTACCGCACTACTGGGTGATCACATCGATCTCTGCATAACCCACACTGTTATTTGCGGAAGTATTTTGCAGAGCACGTAACAGCCCCAAGTGTAAAACTTGCGTTCTAATCCAGATTATTTCTGGGTTTGAGCCAGCTCAAAATCATGACATAACATTGAAAATCGAGGGGCGCCGCCAAGCACCAGACTGTGGGATAATGCCCAACTCTTATTTGGGCCAAGTCATCAGCGCAGCGAAACCAGCACCTTGCAGCCCGCCAACAATAGAATTATTTATATATAAATCAATTACTTAAAAGACATTTACACAATGAATGCAATAGAGCCAACAGATCAGCACACACCGATGATGCATTGGTGTTTAGTTGTTGATTTATAAGGGATTTTATTTGAAAAATATAATCAACCTGTACTTTTACCTATACTGTTTTATTACACTGCCTAAACCGCTAAAAAAACACAAAATTTGAAAAATTTTTAATTTATTTTATCGATACCCCTCCCTACCACCCATTTCTGAAATTTCACTTCCCATTACCAATCGATTCTTACTCCTGCTGCAAATCACAGATTTTTTCTCGCCGATAAATCAAGCACTTAAAAAAAGTGCAGTTAAAAAAGCATTACGACATTTTTTTAACAATTTCAAAAATTAATCGGTTAAAAAAATATTTACCCTATTGACTTTCCGAAAAACAAAATTTCCCGGCATTGCATTCTGATTTTTTTTGTTCATTATTTTAAATAACAAATCAGTGGCAAACGGGTTAACAATGAATCTACTTCGCATAAATCAGCTATGCAAAAAACTTTCGATCAGCAGGCCGACTCTCTATCGAATCATGAATTCAGATCAAAGCTTTCCAAAGCCCATCGCACTGACGCCAAGCATTAATGTTTTTAATGAAATGGAAATTGACAATTGGATTGAGCTGAAATCGACGAGAAAAAATGAAAATGAAATACATAATTAACTATGACTTTGATGCGCTTAATGCTATCCACGACATCAAATCGCATTTCTGTAATGCAAGCGAGGAAACCCTTGCAGACTACTACAAGACAGGAGAACGATTAATCAAAAGAAAAAAGATGGATCAAACAATAGTAAATGTACTCATCAAAGCAAAAACAAGCAACACATTTTATAAATGGCTAAATGGAACAAGATTCTATTTGTGCGAAAAAATTGAGCGAAACTTGCAACTTTATGAGCTTTCATCGGATACCTTTTATTGTGAAGATGCTTATTCGCTTTTCGATGACTTACAACATATTGCAAATTTCGATGCGTCGGACTTTGACTTAGAATTCGATAAGAAAAAATCAAAAAAAACCGCCCTTCACAAACTACCAAAAAATTGGCGCGAGCTGCTTATTAGCTACAACCAAAGCTCCATGTACAGAATACCCCTTCTCACCGCTGCGTTAACCGGATGCCGGCCATGCGAACTTGTAAAAGGCATAAGAGTCTATATGAGCGATAACCACGTTAACTTTCAAATTGAGGGTGGAAAAGTTGACGAAAACAAAGGCCAACCTTTCAGAACAATAAGCTACCCCGTCACTTCGAGTAATGAATTACTGCATGAATTAATAAAGGAGATTCCAAACCCGCGACAAGCAATTACTGTTTCTATAAACAAAGCTGTTAATTTCACAGTAGAAATTAGACGAATTGGTAAAGAAGTCTGGCCAGCGCACCCAGAATCTATCACAGCGTATTGCTTTCGCCATCAATTTGCGTCTGATTTAAAGAGGACTCACAGTGGCGAAGACGTAAGTAGAGCCCTTGGTCACTCTACCAATAAAACTAGAAAACGTTATGGGCATCACGCTCAACAGCGTGGTGATACCAGCCATATCATTATCTCTGCCTCTCGCCCCATCAAAAACTTGGCAACTAATAAACCAACTCATTCATTTGCTTTTTAGAGGTGGATATTAAAAAAGATATGAGCTACCACCCACCCTACCGATGATACTCCATTGAAAATTCACGGTACTCCGCCTCATGACTCCCATCAAAATTATCCATACCCGGCTTTGTTAAGCAGCCCTTCGGCTCGACATAACTATCGATACGCTTTTCTGGGCGCTCATGCCAGTTAATATTAAAGGCTGCAAGTTTTGGAAAGAAATACATGTGGGAGTAACCGGGGACATTGTCGTGAATCCACCAAGCGAGAGCTTGCCAATGTTTGGTTTGCTCGTAATAAGGCAAAAATGAAGTTACAACGATACAAGCTGTAGCCCCCATACAACCATCAGCATCCCGCCTATCCCAAATATGCCCAGCGTAATTAGCCTCATTGCGCGAGCAGTTGTATTGGTTTTTATTTTCCGCGCCTTTTGCATTTACCGCACAAGAGCGATAAGCCGAACGAATAGCAATTCGGCCCAGCGCATCCTGAATTGGCCCTAGCACGTTTTCACACAATGCCCGCCCAGCGACAATAGCCAAATCAGGATCATCGGGAATGTTGGGTATTTTCTCGATTTGCGAAATTTCTGAATAAAGAAAATCGCGCATAAAAAAGGATTTGGAAAGCTGGACACGGCCAAGCTCTTCTAATGCCTTAACTGATGAGGGTGACTTCAATTTAATAGCCTCGTTTTCTCTAGCTTTGAAAAGGTGGAAAATCAGCAGCCTACTAATTAAGACGGAAAGTAAATACCCCGCCACTTCATTATTGCACCGCCTATAGAATCGCTGAATTGTGCAATATAGTCATCGCTAAGTCCTTGAGCCCCAGTGATATGAGGAAAACAAATTACCTGTGTATCACCAAAGGACTGGAACACTACCTCAAACATTTTTTTGCCGTTTGCGTTTGGCAATTTAAGTATATGGCCATTTCCACTGCGAATACCCAAACTTGCTTGAACGTTTGCCCTTAGGCTCACATCATTAAATGCCTCAATAAGCTGGCGACCAAAGAATAGAATCAGGCGTGGTTGGCGATCGGTGATTAACTGAAGAACTCCATCCGAAGACTCAACCAACTGCTTCCATCCAATACCTTCAGCATCATTTGTCTGTGTGTCGAGCCAATTTGTCTGGAAGATGGATCGCTCAAATGCAGAAACTTTATCTGCATCGGTTTCAAGTGGGACGCCCCACAGTGAAAAGGCACGTAAAATTCTGTTACGAAATTGAGATTGGTTAACTGCAACATCGGAAAAATAACTCATTTCTTCTGGCGGCTGCGAAAATCCTCTCTCATCAAGAATTTGATCTTCTACGGAATAACCGAAATTAATTCCGCAAATCATTAGCCCATGCTTTTGATTTTCTGGAAAATCTTTTGTTAGAACAGGATGCATTTTGTTACCAACTTAATATAAATTTGATTGTATTCGAGCATAGAGCCTTCAACTTTCAATTAATTCAACTAATACGTCAGTAGCCCATTTCTGTTCCGAGTTTAGAACACTTGAACCTTCAGCAGCTCTAGCCATATGAATTAACTGGTCTTTTACGCTGCCGTCAAAATCAAACCAAACATCTCTGCTCGAATTGAATCGAATTTGCCAATAGGCTACACCTTGATCAAATCGTACTTTCAGGACTTTACCATCCGCATACTCAAGCTCTAGGCATCTATGATGAGCAATGTCACGGTTCGATGCTTCCACAATAAGTTCAACTTTTTTACCCACCATTGCTGACAACCAATTCTCCGAAAACTCCTCAAAATCGCTCAGCGAAATCCAGTCTTCATAAGCTTTTCGCCCTTGCGCACGACCTGCTTTGAAAAGCGTTTTAATACAAACAGAAGAATCAGGAACAAGCTTGTCCTTGAAGCTTGTGATCAAGGCTCCAAGCATCGCCACAGCAGCAGGATTTTGAATATATCTATCGGAATAACACAAAGCCTTAATTTTTCCCGACAAGAGTACATCAGATATTATTGAGTCCTTCGAAGCAACAAGACTCCAGAAGCGCTCACCGAATCCAACAAATGAGCCGTTAAGATGATCCTGTATAGATAAATCTACAATACCTCTAGCATTCTCAGAATCATTTACAAAAGGAGTAAACTCATAAGGAACCAAAGAAAATGGTTTTTGAGTTTTTGACATAACAGCAGCTTCGCTATTCTGATGCCAACTACGTCCAGGAACTATAGCGTCGTCACTACGTGAAGCCAGGGTAACAACTTCATTTCCTTTGAGCACTTGAGCCACAGAATAGCTACCAACATCACCAGCAGCATTGAAAATATTTACCCCAATGGCAGCCAGTTGCTGAAGATCAATTAACAACTCGCTTTGATCAACTTTTGGCAGCAGAACAAGATCAACCTCAATTCCATCGTTTAATACATAATTTTGAATAGACTTTCTGAACACCGGTGCCAACAGGTCCCACTCAGATATATCTCCAGATGCAATCAATGAAACTCTGTTGAAGCCCTGATTTATGAGCCGTCTGATTACATTTTCAATGCTGCCCGGAACATAAATAGCGTCATTAAAGAAGAGTTTATCTTGATCCGTTAAGCCAACATAATTTTTAAAATTAGAGCCCAACCAATCCAAGGCAGCTTTGCGGTCGATTCTGTCGTAATCATGACGAGTTTGGGAATCAATTAGACACTCACTACATCCAGACTCACAATGCGAACAAGTCAGTTTTTTGGTTAATAAACGGAGAAGGTGTTCAATATGTAAGGATGCACTAGAGGCAAATCCGGCGCCGCCGCTAATTACATCGTACAATTGAATAATTCTTACCGGTAAACCATTGAGTAGCTTACCAGGACGTGTCGTATACCCCAGTTCTGAAGCAGATATACCAAGAGTTTCTGCAAGCGCCGACCGCAATGCCAGCGAAATTGTAAGTGCGATTTTGATGCCATGAGCATCATCCGCTAAATACTCTCCTCGCTCGGGGTGACGCAATGTAAGCTCGAAAACATCGGTTAACGCTTCGGCACCCAGGTGAATATTTGAAAGAATGCTACCGCTACCCTCACAATCGATTAGCTGATTGTTGGACCCTTTATCATTTTTAGTTGGGCGAGGCGCGCGATGAGTTCCATTCGGAGATAAGCTCTTCGGATACATAACTTCGCCATCATTACTAATAAGCATAGATTCCGCACGACCACAACACATGCAAAGTGCAAAACCTTTTCCATGCTCCCCAGCGCTATGATGAAAAACTTTTCCATTGGCGCCAAAAGCCATAGTCCCCATCTCTGGGTTCGGCAAAGACACTTTTTCGCTTTTTATAAAAACCCATGCAGGCTGCACAGGAATATACTTCAACCGTTGAATGTTGTTGGATGTGGATTCATAGCAATCAGTAACAAAACCAGCTGGTTTTAATATACTCAAAATATTTGAAGATTTAATCGACGCGCAACAATCAGAATTACTGCAAAGCAACTCGCTTGTTCTTATCAGTCCCTCTTCATATCCTAATTCACCACATAAATTACAACGCCATGCGACATCCATGCGCTGAGCTTCATTACTGCCAGCACCTAAGTTGTGCCAGTGAAGTGAAACTCCCGCAGATCTAAAAACCCTCCCATCGATAACTATTTCAGCACCAGGTGCGTACTCGCGAATAGCTACAGCTAAATTACGAGACGGTAAACCCTTATAACGTGAAATGTTATCTTCACGATCCTGTTTTGACTCGTTTTTATACTGTTTCTCACGCTTGTAATCTTCTATGGTGAAATTATCAAAATTCACCACATCTGTAGGAAAGCCATAGCCGGGCAGAAAAGTACGCGCAGCTAAATCTCGCAACAAATACTCATTACAATGGCGATTAAGCTCAATTCTCAATTTACTTTTATAAAGACTATCTTCTTTCGCGGTTTTTTCCTCTGATGACAAGTATTTAAATGTATCAACCCAACGATCACGAAAGCTCTTAATTAAAATTAAAGCTGTACGCCTAAGCTGGTAAGCCCCAACTACCGCAAGTGACGTCCCCCTGACTAGCTCTTTGAGAGCGTTGTCCAAATCCGAAACGGCGACCCCCAGCGAATCGATAAATCTATCGCAGATAGAAACAGAATTAGTGTCATCAAAAAACCATTGAGTATTCAGTTTAATTCTGTCTGTTTGAGTGGCCCCGACAGAATTACAAAGAAAATTAGCCAATAGGAAAGAGTTAACATGGCGCTGCACCAAACGATCAGAACTGAGCGCAACAGCGGGTGCTGGTATTTTTGTTTCGAAAGGCCAACTTGGATTAGCAAACACCTGCTGGTCATGAGGGTTATTTTTACACAGCGTATAAGAAATCGCTCTGGATTCTTTGCTCCGCCCTGCCCGCCCCGCTCTTTGTAGGTAATTAGCAGGATGTGGAGGAACATTATTCATGACCACAGCAGAAATACCGCCAATATCTACGCCCATTTCCATGGTGGTTGAACAGTTCAATACATTAATTTTTCCCTTTTTAAAATCATCTTCATAACTCTCTAGCCGTTCAGATGATTGCTGGGCCGAGTGCTCTGCGGTTCTATAGTAGAACCCGCCTTCCACGGCACGATCACTGATGTCAGTCCAAAGATTACGACCTCGCAAGCTTACGACTCGTGCATCCGTCTTGAGCTTTTCTCGAACAATGATCAAGCCTTCAGTGTAGTCATACTGCGACTGGTCAAATTCCCAGACTTGCGGCACATCCACAATTTCTGTTTTCCACTTTGAGCGAGCTAGATCGGTCAATTGAGAGAAATCAATATGTATTGGAAGATAAGGTGTGAATCCCCTAAACGAAGTATCCAATAATTTATTAGTGATAGGGCAAACAAATGCTTTACTCAGCAGAGAAAAACTTAAATGCTCTTTTGGCAAGTGAAATCTGTTGCCATCAGACTTTAAAATTCCACTATTGGGAGCTGTCAATTGCGACCATGCATCTCTTAACCACAGGTTAACGATATCTTGATCAGCAGTATTTTGTGGATTTAGATTGCTCCCCAAAAACAACAACTTGACTAATCTGTGAGAAATATTTTTATTAATAATCTGAGGCCATCGCTTTACTCTGCCATCGGACTCTTCTTTGGAAAGCGGACTACGCAATGTCTTTGACGAAAACCGAGAGCCGATCCACTGCAACCAACTGTCATCAACTTGTATAAAACTATTTTCACGAACATAGAAGTCTAATGTAACTTTTAAGAAATCACGCCAATCATTAATCGTCAGGCCTTTCTGCTCCCAATATTCGGGGCACTTGCTAACACCCCCTAAGTTGCTGTAATGAACCTTGACGAGACCTAATGTTTCAAGACTATTTTGTCGTTTTGGTCTGCGCATGAACTCGCGAAAAAGCAACATTTCTGTGAGTTTTAAAGGCCCATCATTTTGACCAAAAACCTCAGGTTTCTGATATTTGTTATGCAGCAGAATTGATCCTTTTATATCTGCTTTTTGCTTGAGTTCATTTGATAACTCACCCCAAGACATAGATACCAAAGTAATGTCATTGCCAACACCGCTTGAGTGTTGAGTAAGTCGTGAAAGCTTTTCTTCACTCTCCTTTACCAGTCCTGGCATGTTTAGACTTTTGTATTGCGCAATATCATCTTTCAACTTTGCCATTAAGAATTGGAGCTGCTCTGGATTCAAGTCAACAGACGATGCGTGAGAACCACCTTGCGACCTCTGCTTCCAGCTCAGGATTTCAACAACCGCACCTCTTAATTTACTGCGTTCCGCTTCCTGCTGCATTCGAACAGACATACGCGCCGTTCCTTGACGACTATCTGTAAATGTAATCAGGCGGCGGCCTCGGGCTGGCAGCGACTGGGGACCATAATCGGTAAGTGCTTCTTCGTCTTTGAAATCCTGACAGTATTCCAACACGGTGGGAACAGCATTGGTTACGTAGAATGGTCCACCCAGCATAGCCCTACGAAATGGCGATGCCCCTTGATAGCCTTTATAACCACACTCCGCGTTACTACAAACCGAATCAATGTCATTGGCACCAATGCGAATACGCTGGGATAGATCACCACCAAACTCACCAGAAATTTTATTTATATCAATATTTACATAGGCAGTGGCTAGGTTATCAATTGCGCTAAGAACCAATGGTAGTTTTGGCGTTAAATCGTTGCTATCAGATACAACATCTGCATCATCATTTGTTTCATCAACTTGCAGAGAGAACTCGTCATCTTCTGAATTAGCCCACTGAACTAGATGACCGTTTTTATCGCGCGCAAAGAGATGTGGTTCATTACAATCATTGCAAAATGTAAGCTCGAACAAGAGGCTTCCACAGGTACATTTCTGCCGCTGAGTTGCAAAAACATATCCATACGGCCACCCATTTTCCAGCGGTGTTCCGCGCTTAGCTGTGCAATTCTTATCAATACAGGCCCAAAGCCCATGCGTAGTGCGTTGAAAAAAGTGAGCGCGTAATTTTAGAAATGCTGGGCTATCGTCTGAGGCCTTAGTTCCTGAGCAAACATCTAACAAACGAAGCACATCGGGTGCTGTTAACTCCCCTCCACCTGTTTTTTGCATGAGCTCAACAATCTCGTTGAGCTTTAGACGTTTATCACTGGAAACGATCAAGCCTCGCAACGCACGAGCTATAGGACTTTGAGCAAGAGCCTCAAAACGAGCTGGGCTAACTTCTGGATTAGACTGGTCTAATGCGGGTAACAACTCAATCTGTTCAAGTGATAAATCAACAGGCTTACATGTCGGAAGATTAGGTATAACTCTATTGCCACCCAAAACATCAATTTGCGCCACTGGGACGCCAGATAGATCCGATAGAAACTGCTTTAATTGCACGACAGAGTCTTCACCGGCAATAGTTGCCGATGTAGCGACAAAGCGAACTTCATTAGGCGTAACTCCAAAAGCCGCCATAACTCGACGAAGTTGTAACGCTAGTTCAGCAGCTTGCGAACCCACATAGGTGTGTGCCTCATCAAGAACAATCCATCTAAGTGACTTCTTTTCTCTCGATATACGCACTATTGGTTCATCAACTTGCCGAACCATCATGTATTCAAGCATTGTCCCGTTGGTAACCAATATCGGCGCTGGCTGTTCACGCATTAGTTCTCGTGACAAAATTTCATTCCGTGTTAAAGCCTGTTCAGCACGAACCTTAGAATTTTTTTCCTCAGTATTACCGTTATAAAGACAATAGCGCATGCCTTCACCAAAATTCTTTGTCCACGCATTTAAACGCTCGCGCTGTGAATTAATTAATGCGTTGAGTGGGTAAAGAAATAGCGCTCTTACACCAACCAATGGTTCATTTTTTCCTCGACTATATTCTCTGTATAAATCCTCCAACACAGGAACCATAAAACACTCTGTCTTTCCTGAACCAGTACCACTGGTTACTACCACGGAGCGATTATGCTGCAATAGCGATGCCCAACTGGCTAATTGATGCGTAAACGGTTTGAAATTCGCTCCAAACCGATATCGACCATTCGACTTGCTATCTAAAGAATCTACAATTTCTCTACTCAACAAGCCCATTTCGCTTGCCAGTTGCTCCATCGTTAATTCAGATTCAGCCCAACCAAATGTTTGCTCAAATATTGGCTGCGATAAAAATGATCCTTCGCTACCACACTCGCTGCTCATTACATTGGAAAGATGACTACGCAGCTTAGGGTCGGTAATACCTAAAATACTCAACGTTGATTCAGTTGAACGAGATAAGGACTGCTCGACAAGGGAGGAGAAATATTTAGTCATTTATGAATTCTTCTTTGTGTAGGTTGGCAACTCTGTTTAACAGACAGTATTGATAAACTGCGTTAAACCACACTGAATCAAAATCACGAACCTGCCTTAGGAAAAAAGTCGCCTCAGGAGTATCGGAGAATACATCAGAAAAACTGGCGTCACCGCTAGCAACGGCGGCCGCAAATATCGGCAGATAGAGGGTCGCGCTACGGTGATCCGCACCTGAATCAAACGATAGAATGAAATCATCAAAATTTTCGTACCATCGTTTCAAACGCCGCCCACCAAACTCGGGCCATTGGGCATCACTTCTATTGCGAATTAACTCCTGATGCCAGTCTTGGATAATCACTTTAAACATGTTGAGAGGGATATTGACTTCGGGCCCAACTGGTTTACTGGATAGAAAATTTTGAACGCTTTTTCCATAGGATGGGAAGACCTCTCCCAGGCGCTTATACATACGCTCGATCAATGCATCGATAGCAGGCTGAGCAACGCCTTTCACTTTCAAAAATGCAGAAAAGCGTCTCGCCGCGAGATGAACCTCCTTGATAGGAAAGGTTTCCCAAAAAATCGGGAACTCAGACTCCAATCGCTCAAGAAATTTTGAATCCATTTCGAATTTGAAAAGAGCCATAGAAAGAGCACGTGAATGGTTTACAAGCGCCTTCCAAACCTCAAATGTGGCCATGGGCAAATAACTGTAATTGCTATACAAACTTTGCAAATATTGCCAGCCGCTGTGCATCGGATTAACAGCCATAGAGTCAAACACGGGGGTGAAAGCACTAACCGGGGAAAATGGATCGAAACTGATTACCGCTTTTTGTAGAGTTTGTATCGCGTCTGACGAAAACTCTGGACTTTTTCCTGCTATAAATCGCGGACGAAATGAAATAGCAGAACCCTCTCTAGGTACCACCAACCAAGGCCCATCTTTTTCTACGGCACCGGGAAGTTCGTATACACCTGTTTCAACACCCTCAGTCAGTTTTGAATTCAAAGGGATCAACTCTCGCATCGGATCATGCAATAGCATTAACATTGGCTCAGGTAAATCGTCAGTAAACTTATAGGAATTGGAAAGCGAGATTGTCGATTTTCCATAATCGAGGGATAACTCTGTGGCATAACGACGAATTCGATAATTTGCCCTAACACCATTACCTGACACTCTGAGCTCAACAACTTGATCAATACCGGATTCAAGCGATAAAAGGTCAAATACCTGCTCACTAATATTGAACAAGCGAATTTCTAGCGGCTTTTCCGTCACTGTATAACACCATTGATAACTAGCATTTCGTGCAGCCTTACCCAGCAACACTAGTTCTAACGTATAACGAGTTGATACTCCTGGAGGACTAAATAAACTCAGCTTGCTTCCTAGCAAATTATCGACACTAATTTCTCGCTTAAGTTGGTTTCCTATGGAGTCAAAGCCGATACACCCGAAGGATGGAAAGGGAACTTGAATATCGATTGATTCAGCTAGTAGATTGGGTTTTATTCGGAGCGATAGCTTTTCTGGAGGAATACCTGTTGCGGTTAAGCGATACTCAGTAAAATCTTCGTGCTTAATTTTCTTCTGTTCGACGCCCTCATTATTTACTTGAAGTAAACAGGGCTGACGGGTGAACATAAGAATACTACCCTGTCCTGGCTGGTTACTCGCAGATAACTCTAAACGGAAGTCCGACGGCAGAATTCCAACTTTACGCCGAATGAGAGTCTCACCATTTCTGTTGCGAACCGATACCCACTGCACACCTAACATTTCTTGTATGGAGCCATCGAAGGGTCTTTTACCGGATATAAAAATTTCACTACCCTGCTGCTGTACCTCTCCCAGGCCTACGGACCACATGACCTTAGGCAATCCAATAAAACATTGCACCGGCTTGCTACTCCAAGGTAGCTGCTCCCCAAATAGTTCCAATCCAAGCGAAGCGGAAACATGCCCGGTTTTGATCTTGAAAAGCTCATCGCCCTGACTCTGCAATGAAGCCTTTCCGCGCACCAAAACAGCAGGAGATTTCAGTACAGATAAATCAGAAGTGAACTCTGCATCTTCATCCTGCTCGCTAACCGTCAGACTTGCATCTGGAGGAGTGACTATATAGATCTCAGTGGCTGCCGTTGAAAATGTGCCCTCCCCACAAAGCACCCAACGATTGTTCTCATTAATAAATCCCAGTGGAACATCACCCAACGCGACGGCCGAACCAGATATTGGGATACCTCCAACAGACGCACCACCTTCACTAGCGACTAAAGAGAGCGCGGATGCACAGTTATTCCTGGTAACGACCACTTGCCTTGATCGAACCCTAATTTTTGCCTTCTCGCCATCAACAGTTGCGTAACCCGCGCCAAGATTGAGAGCAACCTTTCCATCCTCAACTATGGTGAGCTCGAACCGGGTCGTTGAAGGTTTCGCGAGCAACTTAAAATCGAGCTCTTCCGGTAAGGAAATCTGGGTTTTCAATATCTCAGAATTCGACTCACTCCAAAAATGAGTGCAGCTCCAGCCGCTAATATCGGTACGGCGCTTCTTACCTTCACGGGTTGCAGTGCGAAGCATTCCGTTTAGCAAATCACTACCCGTATCGTTATCCAAAGGTAAAGGAAACAACTCTCGCCACTTAGGATTTACTGAATCCAGCTTTGCCACAGGTTCAGATTCACTCACAAGGTTGAAATCACGAACCAATGCGATAAAACGATCCACCATTCCAGCAATTAGCTCTACAGCGGCGGACGATGAAAACACTTGCGGTAGATTAGTTTTTGATAATGATTGCTGGACTTGTTTCAGTGTGTTTAAACCCATTAACGCCAAATCGTCGTGTTGCGCCAACAGTCGATTAAATAAAACCTGAAATCGATTGCCATCTTCACGCAATACCTGAAAAGGCAAGCCACCTTCACAAAACAGTGATCCAATAAAATCACGATGCCCAGCTTCATATAAATGCAAAGGTCGCTTCCAATAGCCTTCTAGACCTTTTGTGACGATACGACTGATCTCAAGATGGCTCAGGCTTGCACCTAATACACTCCAAACAGGCTCCCAAGACCAACCATGTTCACTTTTATATTCCCTGCGATACCATTCAGAGCCAAACATCACTAGGCTCGCACACACAGATAGGTCTTTTATTTCAGCGCTTAAATCAGGTGATTCACGCAATGCATGCGTCAAATCTACGTATTCATCATAGCTACAGTGGTATGCGTAAAGACTTCGCTGGTCTGGACTCGTTATGCTTCTGCGTCTAAGAAATTTTCCAAGCCACACTGAACATTTAATAGCTACTGACGACACCTAATGAACTCCTGTATGTTTGAACGGTTTTTATTGTTTTATCGAAACCTACTAACTCGCCTCATAACTTTGCAAAATCAAATCTTTCGCTTTTAACCAATCACTTTGGTTGCGAATAATTACTTCCAAATTACCAGTCCCCCAGTGGCCTATATTGGTAACATTTCGAGTGAAGCCATCCTCATTGGCAGATTCGCCGGGGAGTTTTAGGTAGACCAATAGCTTGGGGTCGTTTTTGCCTGGCATGACAACCACAGACATAAAATTACGGATACGTTTAAACACGGTGTAGAGTTTTAACTCTTTGCGTTGAACTTCATCACCGAGTTGTTCGGAGTAGCTGCAAACCGTTTGAAACAATTCGACTAATTCAGGTGATGCTTCTGCTAAACGCTCGCCTTGAGTTTTGTCTCTGCTGCCAGAGGCAGCCGTTCTTCGTCCGCTTTCATCACTAGATGATCCAATTATTTGAGCAACTGTTTGTGCATTCACCAGCTCTAGTAACAACAAGTCAGCACCAAAATAACGGTAGCGCATCAGCTCAATATTGCGATTGATTTGCTGCACTGCGTGTTCGTCGTATTTATTGAAATCGGAAGCGATACAAATCAAGCGAGTACCATTCCACTCGATAGCCTCAGCTGTTTCTTTACCCAAGCTTTCCATCACCAACCACTTGAATTCAGCTTGGTGATCCAAAAGCCAATCCAGATAAAACAGTCCTTGGTTAATCACATTTTCATTGGTGTGACGCTTGTACTCCACAATTACCGGACAACTGTTTTCGTCCAACCCTAGTGAATCAATTCGCCCTTTATGAGTCTTGCCGGTGCTGTATTCAGTCGCCAGAAAACGAACACCCAGCAACACTTCCATATGCTGTTCAACGTGTTTTTGCAGATCCTTTTCTAATACTGCTGTTTTGGCTTCTAACTCTTGAGCTGATTGGCCATTTATTGAAAATAGTTTTATGTCACTCACTTTCTTTAGCCTCTTGACCAATTTCACTACAACTAAAACCAACGGTAGGCTCTGCCAACAACGCCAATGTCATCCCTAAAACAGCTTTTGCCTGAGATCGTGTAAAGCTCTCACTGCCATGAGCACCTAATTGACACACATTTTTAATCTGCTCGCGTAGGCTCAGCATACGTTCGATAGATGTCATGTCTTTACGCCCATTGCCATGTGCCTTTTCATTTGCGGCTCCAGACAACTTTCTATCACCACGGACACTTTCGATAGCTTCGATTATGTGGCGACATTGCATTACAGCATCCTTGTAATGGCCTGTTTCAATAAACTCTTGGGCCTTGGATACAAGCAAATCAAGCTCTTTATCCATTTCAGGTAAAGGCACTTCAAATAGAATAGTTTGCCGAAAACCAGCGTCTCTTAATGCAGACAACCACGATTCCCTTTGGATCGTCACTTCATTAATATCGAAGCTTGGCCAAACTTGACCACTCGATGATGTTATTGCTCTTAAACCAAAACTAAGCTGCAGATCCTTTTCTTGCCTGTATTCTTCGAGCGAATTGATTTGTTCTTTCGTAAAAAGGACTTCAAAACTAAGTTGCTCAGAGTTTGGATGCTGTGCACATTGAATTAGTTGAGTCGAAGATGGGATTGATGAAGCGATGAGCCTTTCCTGGTTCGCAGTTGAAAGCGAAAGACTCAAGTTAAGTATCGTTACAGAAGGCTCGATAGGAGCGCGTTTACCTTTCAAGATAAATGTAAATGCGTAACCACCCAGCGCTTTTCGACCGTTGACCTGCAATTGGTCTAATTCGATTAAATAGTTGCTGTTATGCCTGATTGAAATTCTCATACGTTATTCGCAAATTAAGTGCTAAAAGTGATCCTACGGAGAGCCAACCACAACAACATCAGCAATCGTTGTTTTCTTGATATATAAGGATGTTCCACCTAAAAGCTTTAAGCCCTCAGCACTGACATCGCCAAGGCTCAAACCGGGTTGGACAATAATGACTTGAAATTTTATAGGGGTGGTTCTGGAGCGATTTTTAATTGAAGCAAGTTCCTCAATTTCCCCCTTCAAAAAGCGAGAGTATCCACGGCTACGCCACTGATCCTGACGGCGCTTTATATGTTGATACAGGTAATTGAAGTTGAGATGTTTCCATCGAATACATCTTTGAGCTTGACCGCATACCTCATATAAATCTTTAAGGCGCTTTCCGGGATTTTTATCAGATGAATACTTACAATGCACCAAGGTTAAAACTATCTCTTTATCCAGCACTTTAAGTGCAACAAGGTCTGCTGCCTCGCCAGAACCGTCATCATTAATTACAACGTCGTAATCATCCGATATATGCTGAAAATATCGCCACTGGATAGAATCTTGAACGCGCACGTACCCCATCGATTCCTTTTTAATATTAACGCCGCTCCAATCGAAAGGAATAATGTCCTCTTTTGAATAAAGACCAATATTTTCGTTAACTACTACCAAATGAGCGTTATAGGAGAATGAGCTATCAGAATAATAAATAACTACAGGATCAGAAATCATGTACTCGGATAAGGGAACAGGATCGTAATGATTTTTGTCAATGCGAACCTCTACACCTTCGATTAATTGATATTCGTACCCCTTACCTGCATCAGAATTAAGAATGAGGATTTTGTAAACTGCGAACAACTCGTCCGAGGAAAATACAATGCGAACACTTCCATCCTCCTCTTTACCGTCCGTTTTAAGATCAACCAGATAAAATGGTACAGATTTTTCTGCAAAGTAAAAATTTACTTTATCTTCAAACGCCATCAGAAGCTGCTCACCCCATTGCGCAGATATTGGATAGGCGGCATGTGATGCCTTCATTCGTACAGGACGTAAAAAGTTACGAGTAAGATTGTCCTCTCTCGCCGTCTCGTCAGCTATTTTGTCCCACGCCTTTTTTACCCAAAGGCACCAATCTGCAATTGAACCATTTTTTTGTGGAGACCAAACTTTACCTTTTCTTTGTGAGCAGCCCCAAATAACCCTTTCACCAGATTCATAACCGAGCGCAGCTATATTGCTCAACGTTGATTGAGACTTTTCAATCAAAGAAAGCCCTTCAGTTACATTTGAGCCAAAAAACTGGGTGAAGCTGATTGCACCAATTTGTGCAGCACCAAGGTTGCGAGCTAGAGGATACTGAATACCATTGAAAACATTGAATATTTTCTCACCACTCAACAACTGGCATTTGCCATCACATAGAGCCTCAGCGAGCTGATCTACGCGAAAAGCCTTGTAATCATTGGAGAATATAAAAAGTGCTTTGCGCTCTTTATCCCAGTGCGCAATTAACAACTTATAATTACTATCTCTAAAATCTTTGTAACTACCCCATTTAACCGGGGTGGTTTGAACGGCAAGTACAACCAGAAGATTTTCACTCTCAGCGATGGAATACCACTGCTCATTAAATTTAGGTAACTTTTCAGAGAATTTTTCCGGTAGCCATTCATCACAGAAGGTATTAAAAAACATAGCGGTATAGGAAGGTTCCAAATTCCATAATGAAATTTGGTTATGTAAAGTTCCTTTATCTTTAAGGGCATCAACTACTTCTTGTAAACGCATTTCACGCTTGATGCGATTTTCAGATAAACGTCGAAGAACTGAATCCCAATCAGCTCCTATTGCATAGAGATTTTGCAGTTCGCCTTCAACTTGTGGATCAGCTAGGTTCATTACAACACTGGCGTGCCCAAGTCGTTCTGAATGGCTACTTCTTGTGAACCTACCAATAAACTGTAAGGTTATAGCAAGGCTTTTATGATAATCATGCAGAGCGGCGATCTTTAAGTTAGGTAAATCATATCCCTCACCTAACATATCAACACAAACGACTATTTTTGACTGCCCGGAAATTAGTGTTGCTAATCGAGCTTTAATATCTGATTTGCCAATATCAGAATGTACCATTATTGGGTTTAGATCTGGTGCCATAGCTTGATAAAGAGCAAACAGCGCTTCGGCTTTTGGTTTGCTACTTACGCGAGCCATCATCAGATGATCAAACCCGTCTTCCAAATCTTGCTTCAATCTTGAAATTGCTGTTTCCGCAATTGCTTTATCAATATTATCTTCGTAATACTCTTCGATAGGCAGCAAGTTAACTTGAGTGAAATAACCAGCTCGTTGAGCCTCACCCATTGTGTAGTTATAGATAATCCGCCCACCCAGTGCTTTTTTATCATTTCTAAATGGCGTTGCTGTAAATTGAACAACGCGCTTTTCAGCAAATAGATCTCGAACAGATAACCATGATTTCGATGATATATGGTGGGCTTCATCTACAAACAGATGCGAACAATTACGGCACAACTCATTTAGCGCATCTTGATTGCTCGCGGTTAAAGCACTAACCGTAGCAACAATCACATTTGAAGCCGCTGCTAAATTCATTGCTTCTTCTACTGTTTTCAGGCCAGATCTAAATACTGCAACAGCAGGCAGCTTAATATTTCGCGGAACAACACCAAGCTCTGGCAAATAGCCACACTCCATGAACTTCTTTGCAATCTGAGTTCGCAAAGAATCTGACGGCACTATCACTAGAATTTTGGGGCATTGTTGATAAACCATTGTTGCCAGCATGGTTTCTGTTTTACCAGTACCTGTCGGCAAAACGACCGTCGCTGGCTCAAGCGCTCGATCAGTTGCAAAATAAGCTGAAATAGCGTGCAACGCACCTAACTGGGGTTTTCGTAGCCCCATGACCCCATGCTCTCGGCTTTCCTCTCTAAATACAAAATTTCCTCGCCAAGACTCAGTAATATGGTTTGGTGATATTCTTACGTCATCTTCGGGAGGATTCTCCCAAACCAATTTAATGTCAGGAGATAGATCTGCAACATTAAACAGTTCTGCTGCCTTAAGAGATATCACGCCCTCAGGACAGCGCCCTCTACTGTCGGATCTTTTTAGATAAAACGTATCAAAAGGAAAACCAAAGTCACTGGTTAACTCGAAATAACCACTAAATGTCGCGTTTCGTACGGATACACTCAAAACCATTGACTTGGATATATGGCGATGAACCACATTCTTTCCAATCTTTAAAGCTATTGCCGATTTCGCAGGTAAAGTTATTTTTTCTTTCAATGGTTCAAATAAATCCATTTAGTTATTACCTTTATAGTTCACCTGAAAATGCATTTTTGCTCAATGATAAAAATAGAGCATCGAGCGTTTTTTCACTGAGATCAAATCGCTCCCCTTGGTCCAGAACCTTGTTAACTAACCTTGTAAAGGCCTTTTGTAAATCAGAATCCGGAATAGGCAATTCAAGATTTCTCAAAATTTCCAAGTTAATATTTTTCTGCGCAGATTCAGGAGCTGATGCTTCCAGACTTTTTTGCAAAAAACCCAACCAATGCTGTATGTACTCAATAGTCACGAATTCATTAGGTAAAAATCCAACTACACTATCAGGAAAACAAGCGTCAAAAGTTAAAACTCCTGTTTTAGCAATGTTTGCAGCTATGGTTATGCAAAGCGTTCCGGCATTCCACTTTTTACTTTGAGCCAGCCCCAAATCCGAGTAAGTGGTTTTATATTCGGTGATATATCCTTTTGAATTGGCGACATCGCCAGTTTGAATTAAAGGATGCTGGCCACCCAACAAATCAGGATCATTTCTTGGGCGATGTTTGGATTTTCCACGATCAAGAGTTCCCACATCACCAAATTTCTTAACCTCCCACCCCTTCGGATTAGTCACCGGATCACCAAACATTTCCAAAAACACAGAGCGAAGAAAATCGTCGGCGAGTTTAATGGCTTGTTGGCGTTTGCGGCGGATGACATCGGCTTTGTCGAGAATGGCGGCGATGCGTTTTTGTTCTTTCAATGGAGGAAGAGGAATCAACTCTTGATGAAATAGATTTCTATTTAAAGTTGGAACACCAGCCCCTTCAACAAATCTTTCCAGCTTAAAAGCTAACAGCATGTAATAGACCCACTTGGGATCATTCCCATGAAAGTTTGTTACATATAAAGATGTATTGAGTGGCCAAAAATTTTCTGCTACAAAATGGACTTTACCAATAGTTCCTGATCTGCCCGTTACGACGCCAGGTGCTTGGATTTTGTACTCGTTGTGAGTTCCATTTCTTCCGTTAGCCGCATATATAGGTATAGCGCCTTCCGTTCTGGCGTCAGTAGGCAAGTCATAACCTCTTTTTAATGTGGCAATATTGATTAGAGGAACCAATGGGTAATCCCTTGGGTTATCAAAAAAACTCACAGCATCGCCTCCAACTCAAACAAATCCTGCATAATTTCTTGCTCAAGCTTTTTAAGCTGGCCTAAAATTTTCTTTGGCGAATCGTAATTTTGTTCCACATGAACCACTTCTTTGTAGCGGTTTATGCTGAGGTCATATTTCTGTTCGGCGATTGCGGCTTTATCCACCAAAAATGCTTTTTGTTTTTTATCGCTCCAGGCTTTGGTGCTTTTGCCTGCCTCACGGGCTTTGCGATATTTTTCGTATTGCGCGATTAAATCGGGCAAGTCGTTGTCTTGAATGAGTGTACGTTTGTCGTCTAGCGAGTAGCCGTCTGCCGCCAAATCGTAAAACCAGACTTGATCGGTTTCACCACCTTTGGTGAAAATCATAATCGCGGTGCTTACACCGGCGTAGGGTTTAAATACGCCAGAGGGTAGACTGATGATGGCTTCTAACTGGTTGCGCTCAATCAGTTCTTCACGCAATTGTTGGTGGGCTTTACTGGAGCCGAAGAGTACGCCGTCTGGCACGATTACAGCGGCGCGACCGCCGGTTCTTAACATGCGCAGAATTAAGCCGACAAATAACAATTCGGTTTTTTTGGTTTTTACCAGGCGCAATAATTCTGGCGCTACGTCTTCTTCGTCCAAGCTTCCTTTAAACGGTGGGTTGGCGAGGATGATATCGAAACCTTCATTGGCGGCTTTCGGATGGCGCTCGGCAAAGCGTTGGCTGAGAGTATCTTGGTAGTGAATGTCCGGTTCGGCGACACCGTGCATCACCAAATTCATCGCTGCAATGCGCAACATGGTCGCGTCAAAATCAAAGCCATGGAACATATCGGTATCGACATGCTTGCGCTTGTCATCCAATAAATCACCGGTGTATAGCGTTTGAATTTCTTCTTCGCCTTTTTCGTTAATGACTTTTTCAGTAATGGTGCCTTTGGGCGAACTGTATTTTTGCAAAATAAATTCGTAGGCGTTACTTAAAAACCCGGCGGTGCCACAGGCGGGATCGCAAATGCGGTCGTCCGCACTTGGGTCCATTAACTCCACCATGGCGCGAATAATGTGGCGTGGCGTTCTAAACTGGCCGTTAATACCTGCCGTGGTGAGTTTGCTTAACAGGTATTCGTACAAATCGCCTTTGGTATCGCCTTTATCCAAGGGCAATTCATTCACCATGGTGATGGCTTTCATCAACAGCGAGGGCTTTTGCACCATCAGCTGTGCATCTTTCATAAATTCCGCAAACAGGCTGTTGCCATCGGCGGTGCTTTTAAAATAGGGAAATAATTCATCGCGTACCAGCACCAACAATTTATCGGCAGATTCGATGTGAATTAAATTTTGCCAACGGATATGTTGCTGTTCATCACTAAAGCGGCGTTTGAACGGCTTTTTAGTACGCAGGGCTTTTTTCTCATCGCTGGTTTCGTTCATATCCAGCAGGCGCGCGTACATTAAAAAGGTAATTTGCTCGATTACCGTAAGCGGGTTGGCTACGCCACCCGTCCAGAATTCTTCCCAAAGTTTATCGATTTTGTTTTTCAGTTGACCGGTGATCATTAGGTGTCTCAATCAGGTAATAGGTTTAAAAACTCAGTTCGAATAGGAACTGGGTACTTGGGGATTTTGTTGTGAAACCTGCGTCTGCTTTTTACCAAGCTCCAGCGCAAAGTCACTGATAAAGTTGGCAATGAGTTGCGCTTGCTCTTCTTTAAATAAACCGTCTACACCGTCTTGGTGCAGGGCAATAAAGGGTTGCTCATACAAGCGGCTAATGCTCATTTGCCCGGTGCGGCAGATTTCACTTTTTAATAATTCTAAAAAGCGCTGCTGCAAAGCGTTAAGGCTGATGTGATGTTGCTGCACAAAGAGCTCAAAGCGTTTGCGAATCGCTTGTTCATCCAACCCGATAATGGTGCGCAAGAGCTGATCTACGCCTATGGAGGATTCCGGGTAGAACTCTTTCAAGAGTTTTAAATCCACCCGCGCATTTTGGGTGTGCACCAAGGCATTGAGCTGATTTAACTCTTCTTCGGTTACTGACTCACCAGCGCGGATTTTTTGCAGCACCGGGTCCTGGTTAAATAAGGGCTCCAGGGTTTTCTCTACTTCTTGCCGGTAGATTTCATAATCCACCGTGCGGATATTGGTTTTTAGCTCTTTAATTTCGAACTTATCGGCATGCTCTGGAATATCGTAAATGGTGATGGGTGCTGCTGGCGGTTTAGCGCCGGGATTATGCAAATGAATAACGCCGCGCAATTCGGTGCGGGCTTTTTCCAGCTCATCAAAATTCTTGAGATCCCAATAACTGTCTTGCTGGATGGCATTGACAATAGGTGCCTTGGGGCGCAGTTGATTGAGGTGCATTTGCAAGGTTTTGACTTTGTGGAGCAAACGATCTTTGGTTTGATCATGCAGTTCGGGGTGGTTAAGCCAGGCGTGTTGCACGGCGAGCACATCCTGATCCCAGGCCAGTGCATCGCCCTGCCCTTGAATATTGCGCCACTGCATTAAGGGCGCGATATCGTCCAGCAACACCTTGCGTGTGGAGGGCGCAAATGAATTGAGTACAGCCAAGGTGCCAAACTCGTGTTTTAGTTTCCAGTTGTCTTTAATGGCGATGCAGTTGTCATCGAGCGCATCTATATCTTGCTTGATGAGCATTATCATTTTTTCAAACTTGGGCAAATCGCCAAGCGCTAGCGCATCGGTCGCAAAATGAATACGCGCTTCAAATAACTTTTGTGCAACGGATTTGCTCTGGCGCTGTTCTTCTTCCTCATGCTCAACCGCAAAGTAGTCAAAGTTGCCCCAGTGATCAAAAATCAGGAACTTGGTTTTGTGTTTATCTTTGCCAAACAAATGTTCACACAGACGAGTGCCCCGCCCTACCATTTGCCAAAACTTCACCTTGGATTTCACCGGTTTGGCAAATACCAAATTGAGCACTTCCGGCACATCGATACCGGTATCCAGCATATCAACCGAAATGGCGATGGTGACTTTTTTGGCGCTGTCGTTATTGAGTTTAAAATCATCAATCAACTCTTCAGCGCGTTCGTATTTGGAGTGAATCACGCGGCAAAAATTGCCTTGGGTTTCTTTTAGGTAGTTGGGGTACATCTCACCAAAGAGCTGATCCAACAATTCTGCATGCTGAATATTGCGCGCAAAAATCATGGATTTACCCAGGGTTTGGCCATCGGCCATGCGCAAACCGTTTTCCATTAGATTGCGCAGAATCGCGCGGTTGGTGTCTTTGTTGTACACCGCTTTATCGATTTCTTTCGCGTCAAAATCCAATTCATTCGGATCTAGCCCTTGATCTTCCAAGGCGGCGATTTGTTCATCGCTCAGCGATTTAGCCTGAATGCCTTCGCGCAAAAATTGCGTGGTGTGGCTGACGACTTTAAAGGGCACGAGGTTTTTGTCTTCCACGGCTTTTTCCAGCGGATAATTGGCCGTGGGCAATTTGTATTCGCAACCAAACAATTGGCTGGTGGAACGGCTGATCATTTCTACCGGTGTGGCAGTCAAACCCAGCTGCAAGGCATCGAAGTATTTAAAAATATCGCCATAAACGTTATAGATAGAGCGATGGGATTCGTCTGCAATAATCAAATCAAAAAAGCCGGGGTCGAACTCTTCCATAATGCCCATCATGCCAGGGTAAGTGGCAACGTAAATGCGCGCGTTGGTGACATCGACCTTTTTGCTTTTACCGACAATGTACACCGGCTCGGTAAGGTACTCGGTATAGGCTTTGCCCGCTTGTTTGCGCAGCTCTTTGCGGTCGCATAAAAACAATACGCGTTTGGCCCAGCCTGCATCAATCATGCGTTTGGTAAGGCCGATAGAGACACGGGTTTTCCCTGTACCAGTTGCCTGCACTACTAGCGCTTTACGGTAGTTCTGGCTAAAGCGTTCGCACACGCGGGTAATGGTTTCGATTTGGTAATCGCGCCCGGCAATGTCGGTGCGAATCGGCGTTGTAGCTAAGGGCTTTTTCTCGCTGCGCTGGCGAATTAAATATTGCAGACTCTCTTTGCTGTAATAGCTGTAGAGTTTGCGCGGTTGATAGCCCTGGGCATCATCGCAAATATAAATTTCATAGCCATTGGTGTAGAAGACTACGGGGCGTTGGCCAAATTTTTTCTCCAGAGAATCCGCATATAGGATGGCTTGCTGGCGACCTTTTTCGACATTCTCCCGCGTGCGCTTGGCTTCGATTACCGCGAGCGGTTTGCCGTTGTCATCCCATAAAACGTAATCGCAATAGCCGAAGCCAGAAGCAGTTGGCTGACCATCCACTTTTTCTTCACGGCTCACTTCAGCTGTATTTTTGCCATGTACCAAATCAACATCCCACCCGCGTGAGTACAACTCGGTATCGATCATGCGGCGGCGGGTTTCTGCTTCGTTCAGTTCCAAACTGTTCTTGGCAAGGGTACTTGCGTGCTCGAATTTCTGTTGTTCAGCTTCAGTGAGCTGAATTTTTAATTTGGCATTTTCACGCACTGCCGCTTCTTCAGCCGCTTTTGCTGCTTCTAATTCTGCAAGGGCTTGCTCTAAGCGCGCTTGATGCTCTTCGGCTTTTTTGGGATTCGGTTTTTCTTCCTGATGCGCGGGCGATACAAAAGGCTGTACCACAACTTGATCGCGCGGCTGGGTGGATAGCAGCAACCAGTAGCTGAGAATGTGTGCTTCTTTTAGCAACCACAGGCTATCGCCCTTGGCGAATTTACCATCGTGCGCAGCACTGTTACCGACTTTGCGAATTGCATGAAATTTATCGAGGATGGATTTATCAACTGCAGCGGTGAATACGGCAGCTTGCAGGCGATCTACAAATTTATCAGTCGGTTGACTGGGCAAGCGAAACTCGCGGTAGACAATACCCACCATCAATTCCGCAAAGCAACGCAACTTGATGAGCGCACTTTGCGGGTCATCAAACGCGTACTTTTCTGCATGGCCGCCAAGGCTGGCCAAATCAGGCCAGTATGGTCGAAGCTGCTCGAAGTTTATTGATTGCATAAATAATATTCTTTCCATGACAGCTCAATTGCGAGAGCCGTGCCAAGTGTTATTTGACGTTGTATTTTTCAATCCAGTTATTGAGGGTTTGGTAATTTTTCAACCCTAACAACTCTGCCGCCCTGGTTTTATTATCCTTCGCTTCGGCAAGTGCCCGAGGGATGTAATGCTGCACAATTTCAGATATTAATGCTTGTATATCAATACCTTGCGACACATCGCGACCCAATAGACCGGATTTACTATCAGGCATACTGAAAAGCGCTTGTTGAATGTCAGCAGCAGTTATTTTATTGTCCATCGCCCACAGCGACGCGCGCAGCAACGTGGATTGCAGCTCGCGGATATTGCCGCGCCAAGGCTGCTTAAGAATAAGATTTTTTGCGTCGGCAGAAAGTTTTTTATGGTCTGCATCACTCAGAGTGGAATAGATTCCAGACAAGAGCGTTTCGGCCAGCAGACTGATATCGCCACTGCGCTCACGCAAAGGCGGCAACTTGAGCACACCTACGGCGATGCGATAGAACAGATCCTCACGGAAGCGACCAGCAGCCACTTCTTGCAGCAGGTCGCGGTTGGTAGCGGCGATGATACGAACATCCACTTTTATCGGCTTGCTTGCGCCTACGGGCGTCACCTCGCCGGATTGCAGCACCCGGAGTAATCGCACTTGCACGTTGAGCGGTAACTCGCCGAACTCATCCAGAAACAGGGTTCCGACATCTGCCTGTTTGAATACGCCATCATGATTATTTACCGCACCGGTAAAAGCGCCTTTTACATGGCCGAAGAAAACGGAATCGATCAACTCTTGCGGAATAGCACCGCAATTGACCGGCACAAAGGCGCGATCTTTGCGGAGGCTGGCGTTGTGAATAGCGGTCGCAAAAAGTTCTTTGCCGGTGCCGGTTTCGCCGTAAACCAGAACGGGAACATCCCGCACCGCCAATACCGTTGCCTGGCGCTTGAGGGTTTCCATCAGCGGGTTTTGGGTGACTATATCGTTAAAGGCTGCGCTGGCACTCACCTGCCCGACAGATAAATGGAGCAGTTGCTGATCGCGCTTGGGAACAAATTCGGCGGCAATTTCAAATGGGATATCAACCTGCTGAACCCCTTGCTCCAAAGTCGCTTGGTAGAAGGTGACCGGATATTTGGTTTTGCCCAGCAAAATCCATACAGCTTGCATGGCCGGAGTGCCTGAACTTAGGAGAACAGCGATTGGCTCCGCGCTCGCCTGAGTCAGATCAGCGAGCAAGGCATCTGCCGCAAGGTAGATATCATGAAAATCGATTGGTGACGCTAAGGCAGCTCTGCGCTTTGCGACGGGAAGGTCATATTGCGGCGAAAGCCAAGACAGGTAGTTTGCCACCCGCTTTTCGGGATAGCTGTAAAGAAGATGCAGCCCTGCAAAAGACGCGCTGGCGAGAGTTGCAGCAATGGCACCAGGTTGGTCGATCTTGGCTTCTGCTGCGTCCAGATCATTGCCGCCAATCCAACTTACCAAACGCATGACGACACCTCGGTAAGCCTTTTGGCTGGAGCACAAACTAACCAATTGAGATTATTACTATTTTTCTGTTCCACGAATCATCCACTGAAATCTCTTATTGGATGATAGTAGCGGTTTTGTGAAATGGCGCAAGTATCACGATATTACACCGGTGCATTAAAACCGACGCACTGAGCCGCATTATTGACACATTTAAATCGTAGTGATGACACAGTTAAATCACATTGATGACACATTTAAATCGTGTTGTTCGCACATTTTAATCACAGTCCGACACATTATTCACACAGTGTTTGTTCGCAAAATATCTTCTTTGTGCCCACTAAAAACACAGCCTTCGCATATTCTTTGTGCTGATTTTTTGAGCACAAAGAATGTGGTCTGTGCGCGGTTTTGCATCCACCTTTTAGCACAGACGATTGGGCACAAAGAAGATAACGTGCGAACGAGAAGGTACAGATAAGCAACCAAGGACGGGATTTGGTGGCTAGTTAAGGGAAGGGAAAGGACGATAAAAACTTAGTTAACAACAGAGGACCGAGTGCTGGTTTGCGATGTCAGCAATCATAAACAAGCTAGTCATTAATGCTTGGGGGCTCTAGAAGCGAAGATGGCGGAACATTCAACGTTTCAGCGAGCCGACATATATTGAGCAAAGCAATATTTCGTTGCCCTCGCTCTACGCCACCTAAATACGAACGCGCTATACCAGACTCCAATGCCAACCTCTCTTGCGACCACCCCGCTCGCTTTCGCAGCTCCGCAAGTCTTTGACCAAACATCACTTTTGGATCTGTCATAAGGCACCCCGAGAAAAATCAGAATGCTATTGCCATACCCTTTATGAGGCCACGCTCTATAAGTTCACTCACTATGAGTGACAATTTGAAAAACTGATGCTAGATTGACCACTAAGAGTGACATTTATTCACAGTGATAACCAACCTCAGAAGAGGCGCGCACATGAGAGCAAACATTACCCCATTAGGTGGAGGAGAGCCGGAACCATGGATTGTGGAGCAATTGGCACACTCCAGGGGAGCAAATGATGGAATGCGTCGAGGTTTGGAGGAAGGTCGCCGGGATGGCTATGATCAGGGTTACCGACAAGGTTATGCAGAGGGCAATACAGCTGGCTATAACGAAGCCATTGATGAAGCCAATAGTGCAATCGCAAAAATACAGGCTCAAAATGCAGCCTATCAGGATCAAGTGACTGCAAATTATCAAGCTTTTGAGACTGAGCGCGACCAACTAAAGCAAGCGTTAGTTAAGCAAGCCACTCAAATTCTAGCACTTGAAGAACAGCTCGCGCTACGCGATCAAACCGTTCACCAACAGCAAGCGATACTTGATGCCCATCTTGCAGCTTATTGGCAATTGAAACAACAAAGCGAATTTGCTCAAGAAGATCTCGCCGGAGTGACACAGCAAGCCAAAGTCTTACAAGAAGCGAATGCAGCACTCAATGAAGCCATCAATGGCTTAACGAAAACGAGCGATGAAAAACGCTTAAAAGTACAAGAGCAATCAGCGCATTACAACAAAACGCTTGTGTTCATAAACGCAATCAAAGCCACAGTTGAATCTCTGATTGAGCAACGCCCAACAATTGCAGACCACGTTAACAGTTTGTTTGCAGGCGAGTATAAAAAAGCCGTTGAGTTCAGAATGTTGACTGATGAAATCAAAGTCGCTCCTCATGAAGACAGCGACTTTAAGTTGCTGCTTCCACAAACACACAACCTCATTCTGAGATTGTTAAAAAAATCCTCTAACAATTGATCACCAGAAGACACGAGGTCATGATGAGTTTCACACCCATATCCTATCGCACAAAGCTAAAAAATCTCGCCATCAAGCATCCATGGATCGCCGAGCACAAAGTAAAGCCAATGCCTGGGCACTTTGAATTAATCGTGCGACTCCTGGATTTGTGTGAAATGGCAATGGGCAAGCAATCGCCTGCGTTTTCAGTTTTCCAAGTCAGGTATCTGCAAAACCGCATGAAAATAACAGCGATACCCGCACCTAGTTCCGCTTGCGACTCAACAGCACTCAGGCACGCAATCAGTCTTACCGTGAATGAGGCCAATATTGTTTGCCCGAATTGCGGCGCATATCAAACTTTCGGGCAATCACTCACTGATATCTATGTATGCTGTCCAGCTTCGGGCGATCTGGTCTTGTGGCAAACGATTCCTGACATCATGGCAATGTCACCAAAAGAGCGTGAAACTCTGTTTGATATAGTTCTTATAGAAGAAGCTAAACGAGCCGTTGATAGCGCCGCCAGCAGCGGGGAAAATGGAAGAGTGGTTCACAGCGTTGCCGATCAAGCAGGGGTAGCATCCCACCCCTACTTATAACCGATGGATTATGTATATGCTGGCAACACACAGGGACGCAGAAGAGCGTTATGCACGGATGAGACAGGCAGTGCTGGATGAGGTCAACAAAGACCTAATTAGTAGTAGACACATAGAGGCTAGAGCCAGACTTATAGATCAAACAGCCCTACTACAATCGGAGCGATGGGGTAACTCAGCCCGTCGGAGAGTAGACTGGCAATGGGTCGAGGGATATAACCTTTTCAAGTTTCGCCATCCTAAACGCTTTGAAATGGCACTTTGGCATGGGAATAACCTTGTTAGCCTGAGTCTTGGGCGCCCTACCTACAACGGCAGCAAACTACGTATTGACTTCATTGAGGGCAACCCCGAAAAACCAGACGGAATTAAAGTGTTTGAGTACACATTTATTGCGATGGTTGGTTATGCTCAGGTTCTTGGCGCAGACGAATTGCGAGTAATGAATCCCATCAACACTGATGTAAAACGCTACTACGAAACATTCGGCCTTAATTACGTCCCCAAAAGCGACTATCTGTATATCAGGCTGTAGGAATAAACATGAGCGATGAAATCAAACACCTAAGCGAACAAGCGCGCAAAAAGAAACCGCAAACTATTGCGGATGCAATTAAGCGTGCGAAAGCTCATATTCGTAATGTGGGCGCAGAGAATCTGGAAGAGCCGGAAGGTTTTGCATCAGGGGATATGAAGAAGTTCCTGGAAAACCCTGACACTTATGAAAAGGACAACGAAGGAAGTAAAGATGACAAACACTAACAAACCTGCAAAGCCCCTAACCGAACAGGAAAAGCAATTTTTGCCCATGCCGGGTGAGACCAACCCAAGCGAAGTGAGAACAAAAGCTTTTCTGGCAATACAGAAAGCCAAGACAAAAATAACTAACCGCAATAAATAGTATTCACATTTATGTGTCACCCCTACAGATAATTTTATCTTAAGCGGAAGCGATAGTCATTCAATCACCGCATCGGTGACTTTGGATCAGGGTATCGGCAATTTCACGGGTAATTGTGCCCGTGAAATAGAAGATCATGATTTCCCCATCATTACTGACACATTTAAATCACATTCACACCAATCGAATTAACACATTGTTGACACATTTTAATCGTGTTGTTGACACAGTTAAATCGTGTTTAGACACATTTAAATAGCCCTTTTGCACATTATTCACACATTGTTTTGTCCGCATAAATATCTTCTTTGTGCTCCAGAAAATTCGCAACATTCATATTATTTGTGCTGCTTTTTCAAGCACAAATAATGTGGCCTGTGCGGCGGTTTTGGGGACAATTTGACACAAAGGCTGATGAGCACAAGGAAGACATTTATGCGGACAAGCAATGCGGCACTGTCACCAAAAGCCTAGTTTTTGAAACCACCTAAACGATTGGACTGTAGCCACCGCAGGAGCATATGCAGATACATGCTGGGCGAAAAGACAACCGGACGCTAAAAGAAACGCGGGATTGATTGGATGATTACCTCAATTCGAAGCAGCGTTGCTTACAGATGAGGCGGGGCGTGCTGGATGAAGTTAAATCAAATAGCCCTACTAGAATCGGGACGATAGGTCAGTGTATAGGTAGATGCGATTATGCAGTCAGCTCAACGCCCTGAAAAAGAGGCTGTCAATGAGGGAGGTGAGCAGTACAGCCTTTTAAAATTTTGTCGCATTGACCACTTTGAAATAGTTCCTTTTTAGGTCAATAATTTTATAAACTTGAGCACGGGAGTACCGCCTACAAGTGAGCATTAATCACAACCAATATTTTTCCATGAAGATACACGCGGGTTAATTAAACCTAATCTCTCCATTACCGTATGAATCGTTCCATCTTTTATCAATTCAGTCAGGCCAATTTCCAGCGCAGAAAATATCTTTTTCCCATTAGCATGATTTTTACTGACGGCATAGTGCAGTGAATCCTTAAATATTATTTTTACACCCTCAATAGGACGCAATTTAACTCCATAAAGTTCCACTTCAAGATCATCACCTGCTGGAAAAGTAGTGAGTAAAAAGTCAGCACGCCCTACCCCAATCATACGAAACATATTTATATAGGTTCTGGCACTGACAATCCTTGAGCCGATGCAACCAATTGCTTCAACATCTACATCCCAACTGGCATTAGTAACAGCGGTCAAGGCTCGTATTTGAGCGCGCGCATTCATATTTGTGGCGAAAACATTCTTTGGAGCAACATAAATACCTTTAATAAAATTACCTGCAGGCACTATGGGTGATGAAATATAAAATCGCTTTTCATCCAAATCGCGTCGCCACGCTCCAAACGCCAATGCAGCAATTGAGCTGCTATCCAACTCACGCAACAAACGGACGTACACCGGAAACACTTTAAAGTCAAAAATCGGTTCAAGTCCGCCAATTTTCAACGCCTCGCAAAAAATAAGGAACTCAGCTAAAACCTGGTTATCCGTTATCGGATAGCGTAGTGGATGAGGACAGTGGCCGCCGATTAAACTACGCTGAAATTCCGCCAAATGCTCTGAATACACACCAACGGGAATACGTATTTTCTCAGCAAAACAGCAATGGGAAAGTAACGGGGAAAGGACAATGATGCATAAAATTATTTTATTCATACAACACCCTTACTATTCGATTATTTCGAATATTAGTACGGCAAACATGATTCCTAGAAAAAAACTGCTCAATTAACTCCTGAAAAAATCTAAAACTCACACAAGAATATAGACCAAGAGGTCTTTCACAAGCTAGACACATCGAGCCACAACTCACTCCGACCAACCGGCGTTTCCACAGATAAGTTGGGGTTAGCGATTTCAAATATACGTCGCCCTTTTAAGTTAGCGTTAGCCAACGCATTTTTCACCGCTTCATTACCAAAAAATAATTTATCAAACGACCCGTCCGCAATAGCCTGATTTAAGCCCTGCTCGATCACTATATGTAACTGCTTATTACTATTGGATACAAAAAAATAAAATGGCATTTTGTATACCAACAAAATATTTTTCTCTACTGCCAACTCCAAGCTGGAAAAAGCAGTGAGTTCTGACCAGGGCTCGTGAATACCGCGCGGAAAAGCGTCAAAGCGCCCGGCCTCAACCATATGCATCAAACCTGCAAACCTCAAGGTGGTTACGACGTTGAGATTAGCGGCTTTTAAAATTTCTGTATCCGCCCAAGTACGTCCCTGACCAAATGAAATTTCGTTGCGCAAAGCATCAAGGGTTTTTATTTGATCAAACTTGGACTGATTATGTCGGTTAATAATAAATACACGGTAACCAAACATTCCCTTGAAAAGCGGAATACGCACTGGAAGCAATTGTTGCTCTTTGTTTTTATCGGACGCAGTCCACATTACCTGCAGCTGACCACTTTCAAGCTCACTAATCACCCTCGGAAGCGTTTTTTCTGGCAATGCCTGGGTCTCAATAGTGAATTTTTTTTCAGAGTAACCTAATGCAAGTCGCAACATATCAAGACAATACTGATCATTCGAGTTCGCAATGGGAGGAGTCAAGATAGTTTCCGCTGCCGCGTGTCCACTCAGCAAAGCAAAAATCACACACTGGACTGTATTCATCAAACTTTTCAGCATATCGCCCCCGAAAGAAACTCAATAAACGCGGCTAAATACCCCAATCGCCTAACCACAAACATTGTTAAAGACAAAAAAAGGGGGGCGGCATGACCTCCCCCCGTAACCTTAACTTCGACAATTAAGGATCCTGAACACAACCAGAGTGGAATAAAATAAATAACAAAGTTGCCAATCGATCCAGTTAACGTTAACATTACTTCATGGAATTTCCTCTGTCAAACACGAAAAACAATTCAACTTGGTAGCAGATATAACAAATACACGAGGATACTGCACCCAGCTACTAGACCAGATCTACTCTTTAAAGGCGAGAAATGACTACAAAAATTACCAATCCGATTTTAAGAGGGTTCAATCCGGACCCTAGTATTATTCGTGTTGAGGATGAATATTTCCTCGTGACATCAACCTTTGAATGGTTTCCCGGTGTACAAGTACACACCTCTCGCGATCTTGCGCACTGGCGCACCACCGGTCAAATACTTGACCGTAGCGCTCAACTCGATATGAAAGGCATACCAGACTCCTGTGGAGTATGGGCACCCTGCCTAAGCTACGACAAAGGTACCTTTTATTTGGTTTATAGCAATGTGCGTTCGTTTGATGGCCCTTGGAAAGATACACCTAACTATCTCGTCACTAGCCACTCGATCAATGGCCCTTGGTCGGACCCTATTTATCTCAATTCCAATGGCTTTGATGGTTCCCTGTTTCATGATAAAGATGGCAAAAAATGGCTGGTCAACATGTTGGTTGATCATCGTGGCGGAAAGTTTTTTGGCGGCATACAGCTACAAGAATGGAATGAAAAAAGTGGCGAGCTGGTCGGTGAGACGCATCATATTTTTAACGGTACTGAATTAGGCTGTACAGAGGGGCCGCATCTTTATTGCCGCAATGGATGGTATTACCTTGTACTCGCCGAAGGGGGTACTGAATATAACCATGCAGTCACTGTTGCACGCGCAAAAAATATTACCGGTCCCTATGAACTGCACCCGCACAATCCAATCGTCAAAGCATCTCCCAATGCGTTTTTTCAACGCACCGGCCATGCTGATTTTGTAGAAACACAAAGTGGTGAGTGGTACATCGTTTACCTTGGTAGCCGCCCACTAATGCCCGCCAAACGCTGCACGCTTGGCCGCGAGACACTAATTGAACAACTATTTTGGGAAGATGACTGGCCGTATCTTGCTAATGCCGATAAAAACACACGCCAAACTATTCCAGCACCTGATTTGGTGTTGCATCCTTATCCTGCAATCGCGACTAAAGACAATTTCAACACCAGCAAACTTGCGCCCTGTTGGCAGTCATTGCGCATTCCTGCTGATGAAACCTGGATGAGCCTGGCTGAAAGGCCGGGCTATTTACGCCTAAAAGGTAGAGAGTCACCCAGCTCTACCCATGAACAGAGCTTGATTGCGCGGCGCTTACAATCTTTTGATGTCATTGCTGCCTGCCAAATGGAATTTGCACCCACATCATTCCAGCAAATGGCTGGCATCATCTGCTACTACAACACCAATCACTACATTTACTTTCATGCAACAAGTGATGAAGCAGATTCAACGCTCAATCAACTACATCTGATTGAAGTCATTAATGGTGTGTTGTTTGAGCCTATGCCAGAAAAAATATCCTACCCAAAAACGCAACCTGTTTATTTGCAATTGACATGGCAGCGCGATGAATTGCAATTTTACTATTCACTGACCAATGAACCTGAAAGCTGGATAAAGTGTGGACCATTGCGAGATGGTAGTGTTTTGTCAGATGACTTTGTTCGCGATGGTGGACATAAATATCGCGCCGCATTTACCGGTGCATTTATTGGATTGTGTTGTCAGGACTTTACTGGAAGAAAAACACACGCAGACTTCGATTGGTTTTCCTATGAAGATCTAAGCCAATAATAACCTACAGGAGATATTTCTATGAAACAAATATCTGCATTACTCTTGTTTATAACCACCCTGCTCATAAATGGTTGCAATAAAGGCCCGGCCAATTCAATGATCAGCCAAGGTACCGATGCATCAGTGGCGACAAATGGATATGGAAATTTACCCGCAATAGTTGCGCGCAATCTACCTGGTAATGAAAAGATTTTATTTGTAATGGGGCAAGACACTGAAACCCTTAATGCCTTTAAAGTCGTTGTGCTAGATAAAAACCCGGAGTTTCCCTATCCAGGTGGAGTAACGCTCTACACCAAAATATCCCACTCTTTTAAATACGGAAGCCTTGCTGGTGTAACCACCGATGTCGACTATGGATCAGGTAAAAACAACTTCGTAGAAACATTACAACAATTCCCTGGCAGCGCTTTAGCCGTTGGCTTGGACATTACCGATGCCCATGCTGGCTGCAAATCGATTCCTACCAAGGCCATTGGTGGCATTGCCGATCCAGATATAACCCCCGAACTGACTGACTTCTACCGTGGCGAAGTCGATAAGCTCATTACTTTTCTCAAAAACTCTGATCGCCAAATATTTTTACGTATAGGTTATGAATTTGATGGCCCTTGGAATTGTTACAACCCTGAAGCCTACAAAGCAGCCTACCGTTATATAAAAGAACGTATTAATGCTTTGAATGCCGATAAAATTGCCACAGTATGGCAAACCGCTGCCTGGCTGCGCGATCAGGATATTTATAAGGTAACTGACAATAATCATTTGGAAAAATACTATCCTGGCGATGATGTTGTCGATTGGATTTCTTTTTCAAAGTTCTACGGAGAGCACTACCGCCAAGAACAATGGACTTGTGATGAACTAAATCCCGAATGGTTTACTCCGGTAGTCAGCGCAGTGTCACAACATGATCGCTTGTTGAATTTCGCGCGTTCACACAAAAAGCCAGTCATGATTGGCGAGGCAGCGCCAGTGGGATTTAGCAACTCTGAACTTACCTCCAGTTGTATATTTACCAATCGCCCCAGTTCCATTACCGCTGAAGAAATATGGGCCAGTTGGTATCAGGAATGGTTTGACTATATCGAAAAAAATCGCGACGTCATTCGTGCAGCAGCCTACATCAATACCAATTGGCACAGTCAGTCCATGTGGTATTGCGCACCCGATGCCACAGCTGGTTCAGAAAACTGCAAACAAGGTTATTGGGGGGATAGTCGGATACAGAGCAACCCGATGATTTTGGAACGATTCACCAAGGCAATTAAAAATCAGATTTTTGTTCAAAAATCTCGCCCCTGATAAAACGGATAATAATTTATGAATTACAAACAACTTGCAGAACAATTTTGGCGCGATGGCTATCTTATGCTGGAAAATTTTTTTTCTAGCGAACTGGTTGATACCTACAACCAAAAAATTCTTGATCATTTTGGTGAAGCGCCAGAGTTTGCGCACAATGAGGAGTTTTTAGCGAAATCGGATACGGAAGTAATCCCTTGGTTTCCGCAGCGTGAAGGTGAACATTTATTTGATTCCGTTGAACAAGACCCACGTTTAATTGCGCTCACGCAGACGATTCTTGGCGATGATTGGTATACCCAATACTGCATGGTGATGTTTTCTCGCCAAGGCACAAAAGGCCAAGCCTGGCATCAGGATTGTCCACCGGAAGATTCCAACCGCTTTAATTTAAACCGCTTGATTTACACCATGGATATTACCGAGGAAACCGGTGGATATACCATGGCAGTAAAAGGTTCGCATAAAAAAGGATTGTTACCAGCCTGCGACCATGATGTCGATTTTTCTGGACAACAAACGTTTATTCCCAAAAAAGGAACGCTGATTTTATTGCACGGCCACACTTGGCATAAAGTATTACCCGTAACAGGAAAATACCGCGTATCCACTAATTATCGCTCTGCTCCGATGGGCACACCGGAAAACATTACCGATATTTGTGTCTATCGCAATATGCGCTATCAATTCTCCACTAGCCAGGTGGTGGAAGATCGCTTGGTAATGACCTAACAAATGAATAATTAAACCTTAGCTGTTTAGTAAACATCAGCCGCTAGATAGCGACTACACTCAGGAGATCTAATGTGGCCAAACAATCCGTTGTAAATATGCGCCCCGAATCGAAAGGTATATCCTTCGACCGCCCTGCAGCCAGCCAGGTCTTTGATTTCTTGCGCGGCGCTATTCTTAGCATGGAACTATTACCCGGCCAAATGATTTCGGAAACATCCCTCGCCCAACAATTCGGCGTTAGTCGGACACCGATACGCGAAGCATTAATAAAACTCGCCAATATTGGCTTTATAGAGGTTCTGCCTCAGCGCGGAACCTATGTGTCAAAATTGAGTGAGGGAAAAATTTTAGAGGCTCGTTTTATTCGCGAGGCCCTGGAGATATCGATAGTCAAACAACTTGCAGCCAATGAAGATCAAGCTGTGCGATTAAATGTAGTAAGAGCCTGTGAACAAATTATTGATCATCAAAAACAGGCTGCAGCAGAAAATAATGCAATTTTATTTCAAAATATGGATGATGAATTTCATCAAGCATTGGCAGGTTTTGCCCATTATCCACGCGTAGCATTATTAATTGAACATGAAAAAGCGCATATGGATAGAGTACGCAATCTCAGCTTACATGTTGTAGGCCAATATCAACGAATTCTTAACCAGCACACCGCAATAATCAATGCAATAAAAGTAGGCTCTACAGAAAAGGCAACAACTGCGATGAGCTTTCACATGAAGGATGTGTACAATATTCTAAAACTGATCCCTCAGCAGCACCCGGAATATTTCATTTAAAAACGTTTCAGAATGAAATATGCACTACTCCTTAATGAAATTCCATATCTATGCGATATGAGTCCATTCGGCTTTAATGAGCTCCATAACTTGCTGAAAGCGTAAGCTGGCGTTATGCGGAACCACATCCGACTCTATTTTCCCCGCTAAAATATCGCTACTTGCCGCGCTAATTTGATAATTAAAGCCGAGGGTTTTTCTTTCATCGTAAAACGCATCTATCTGCTCATCTAATTTATATAAAAAGCATTTATCAGCGCGCCAAAAATCCGGTATTGCGATATATCCATCGCTACCGATGATATAAGTCCAATTTTGTAGCTTGGCACTGAATGAACTACCAATCGTTGCCATAGCATTCGGAAAGGTCAATATTGTTGATACATCAGTTTCTACACCATTGGGTGCGAACTTCACACTTGAATAATGCTGCAGCAAAGGCTCTTCGATAAACAGATGCGTTATGGCAACCGGGTAGACCCCCATTTCCAGCAAACACCCTCCTGCTAAAGCAGCATCATATTCACGGCGACGCGGATCATAAGCCAAGGGATAACCAAAATCGGATTTCACATGACGGATCTGACCTATTCGCCCTTGCTTAACCCATTGCTGGGCTTGACGAACCGCCGGCAAAAAATAAGTCCACATAGCCTCCATAAAAAAGCAACGATTTTTACGCGCGGCAACAATTAATTTTTCACATTCGGCGCTGGATATTGTCACCGGTTTTTCACACAACACATGCTTTCCCGCATTAAGTGCGGCTAGTGCTTGCTCATAATGCAAATTGTGGGGTGTGGCTATGTAGAGCGCGTCCACACCAGGATCTTGATAAAGAGATTCATAGTCACCCACATAGGTTGGAACAGCATATTCCTGAGCAAACGCTTTGGCGTTATCAATACTACGTGCCGCAACGGCGGTTAATTCAGCAAATCTTGTATGCGTTATATCTTTGGCAAAGGCATGCGCTATACGCCCTGCCCCTATTATGCCCCACCTGACTTTATCGTTCACAGGCTAGCGTCTCCGGTATTAATTAAATTGTTGATTCACAAGATGCGATCAAGTTGATTTATTGGCCAACGACATTTCCAGCTGTTCAAGCGATTGGCCTTTGGTTTCAGGCAAATAACGAACAATAAAAATAAACCCTAATACAGCAAATAATCCATAAATGATAAAAGTGACTGCGGCGCCCAGATTTTCCAGCTGCCAGGGGAAAAATAATTGCACCGCAAAACTGACCACGCTATTAATGACACCCACAAATGCAATCGCAACACCGCGCACCTGGTTGGGAAATATTTCTGACAACAACACCCACATAACCGGGCCAAGCGACACCGCAAATGCCGCAACAAAACCAAACACTCCAATCAGGATTAGCGTGGTGTTAATCTGTGTTGCACTGGTCAACAATACGGCCTCATGTTGTTTTGCACGTTGATTACCCAAGCGTTCACGTAACGCTTGCTTAAATGCAACATCAGACTCATACATATTGCCAATCATCGGTACCAGCTTTTGTAATTCATCATCAGCCAGGACAGCTTTAGTATTAATTTCCGTTAGCTGGTATTTCGCCTGCGAAAACCCATAACCACAAATTCCCATACTAACTACAACACCCAATAGACCTGCCATTAATAGCGGTTTTCGCCCCAAACGGTCGATGGTAGCTATCGCCAGTAAAGTGAATACAATATTCACTATGCCAATCCAGATTGCCTGTGCAAACGCTGCGTTGGTACCTATACCGCTCTGCTCAAAAATGGTTGGGGCGTAAAAGTAAATAGCATTCACACCCGTCGCCTGCTGAATAATGCCTACCACAATACCAATCAACAAAATAAAACGTGTTCGATTATCAAAGAGACTCGCAATTTTTTTGAATAGGCTGGTCTCGTGCATAGCGTCTGGCTCATGTGCCAGCTGTTCAGCAACTTCATTCTCAGGCACCAGGCGCTGCAGTATTTTTTGAGCTGTCACCTTTTGATTATTTAAAATTAACCAGCGCGGGCTTTCAGGAATTAAAAAGAGCAACAAAAAATAGAGCAACGATGGAACAAACTCCAAACCCAGCATCCACCGCCAAAGGACATCCTTCATACCCAATTCAATGACCCAAGCACTATTAGAGTCTGCTAACGACAAAAGCCAAAAATTAGAAAAATAGGCCGCAGAAAATCCCAGCATAATATTGAGCTGATTGATAGAGACATATTTTCCACGCAGTGCAGCTGGCGATATTTCGGCAATATACAAAGGTGCGACCATCAAGGATGCAAATGCCAAACCACCAATAAAACGAAAGATCACCAGCATCATATAACCCGTAGCGAATGCAGACCCCAATACGGAAATTAAATATAAGAAGGCGATCAAAATAAGAATTTTTTTGCGCCCGTAATAATCAGTGAGATAACCGACAACACAAGCAGAAAGAATGGCACCCAGAGTGGGTGAACCCACCACCAGCCCCTGCTCCAATGGCCCTAGAGAATATTGGGTACTTATCTGCCCTATAGCGCCCGAGATAACAGAAGCATCAAAACCAAATACAAACCCACCCAAAGAAACCAATAACGCCAACCAAAAGCTATTAAATTTGTTATAAGTCATCGCGAAACACCATGTAATAATTATTAGATAAATCGGATTGCACTCGATTATCGCCTTGAAAATATAGCTGAAACTTCTTAAAAATCTCGATTAATCCTTTACTTAGCTCCATCAGAGAACAACAGCTCCCGTTGTTACCTCCCTCCCTGGCATTCAACTTCCGCAAACTCGTATCAAAAAAACAAACCGTGATCTATTGCAAATACGCGAATCAATTGTTAACGTTAACCATATCGATTCAGTATATCGATAATAGCGCCAAATGGAAACCTGATACGCTTTAAAAAAAGGCTTTTCGCAGACAGTCTATTTGGTTGCCATGCTTTGACCGGAGAACCTAATTGCGGGCTTGTCCGCTCCACTTTTTGTGCGGCGCAGAACCTGCTCCAGCAAAGAGTTAACTTACGATAAAAAAATATTAGGGGAAGAAAATAATGAAACCGCTCGATATGAAACAGAAAATCCTATCCTCAACAATTGCAGCTCTGATCGGCACTATGGCTAACAGCATGGTGTTTGCCCAGAATGAATCGGTTGAAGAAGTTGTAGTAACAGGTATTCGCAGCTCGCTTGAGAAAGCGATGGATATTAAAAGAGAGTCTTCCGGTGTGGTTGACGCTATTTCAGCAGAAGACATCGGTAAATTTCCGGATTCAAACCTGGCCGAATCGCTGCAACGTATTACCGGTGTATCGATTGATCGCCAGAACAACGAAGGCTCACGCGTAACCGTCCGCGGCTTTGGCCCTGACTTCAATATGATTACACTCAATGGTCGCCAAATGCCGGCAGCCAATTTGCAAGCGACCAGTGCATCTAACTCGCGCTCTTACGATTTTGCCAACCTCGCCGCCGAATCTGTATCCGGTGTCGAAGTGTATAAAACCGGTAAGGCCAGTTTGACGACCGGTGGTATAGGCTCGACGATCAATATCAAAACTGCGCGCCCAATGGATATGAAAGGCCTGCATGCCAGCGCTGGAATCAAAGCAGTTAACGACACCTCTACGCGCATTGGCGATGAGGTAACACCCGAAGTTTCCGGTATTTTCAGCAATACATTTGCTGATGACACAGTGGGCGTTGCATTGAGTGGTAGCTATCAGGAACGCGATAGCAGTTACAACGCCGGTGAGGTGTCTTCTGGTTGGAATTCTTATCAACAGGATGCCAATACCGTCGCCATTGTTCCGCAAAACTTTATGTACTCTTTCAATGACGTAGAACGTAAACGCACGAATGGACAATTGACGTTGCAGTGGGCTCCTACTGATACCTTGACCACTACTGCTGATTACACTTATTCCGAAATGGATGTAGAGCAACAACGTCAGGAATTATCTTCCTGGTTTGGCAGCGGTGCGCATACCGGTACTGAATGGTATGAGGCTACTGGCGATGGTGTGGTCTCACCTAAATTTCTCAACAACAATGACTGCTGTGAAATCGGTTTTGGTACCGGAGCATGGGGCACTACTAACGAAGGTGAATCCATCGGTTTAAATATCGATTGGCAAGCCACTGACAACTTGAAGTTGGCGTTGGATTATCACGATTCCAGCGCAGAAGCCAGACCAAAAGACGAGCGCGGCAGCAATAACGTCGTCACTGGTGGTGGGTATACCCGCACTAATACGACCGTCGATTTTGCCCGCGATATTCCAATCATGACTATCCAGACCGGCGCAGGAAATTTAAGTCCGGATATGATCATCGCTACTGGTACCAGCCATCGCAATGGCTACATGAAAACCGACATCGAACAAATACAACTGAATGGTACCTATGAGTTCAACGATAGCCTGATCAAGAGTGTTGATTTCGGTTTGTCTGATACTGAAGTCAGCAACCGCTCAGCGTTTAGTTTGAATCAGGGTGGTAACTGGGGTGGCTTGGGTTACACCTACAACGGTGGCAACTGGAACGCTGGCGCAGGTGATGGCGACAACAATTTCAACAACGATGCGTTCACCTATGAATCCGTTGGTAATTTGATTGGCTCACTGCCAAACAGTGCCGGTGTATACGGCGATATGATCTGGTTTGACTACGATCAATTCAGCAGCGACATTGCCAATTTTTATCGTAAATATCCAGATGGCCAAGGCGCATTCGGTAATGTATTTACCCATTGCGAACCGGGCGTTCTGTGTACCGATCCGGTTTATTCTGTTGACCGCAACTTGACGGAAGAGCAAACAGCGGCCTACGCACAGGCGAATTTAGGTTTTGATATTGGCTCCATGCTGACTCTCGTTAACCTGGGTGTTCGCTACGAGAAAACCGATGTGACCTCCGTATTTTTGTTGCCCAATTACGCTGAGCAACAATGGTTAACACCGAATGAAATCCAATTGATTGCCGATGGATCCACCACTGGAAAAGGTAGCGGCTCCTACGAAAATTGGTTGCCTAATCTCGATGTCAGCCTGGAAGTAACCGATGATGTATTGGTGCGCTCTTCCATTAGCAAAACCATTGCACGCCCCAACTACCAACAATTGCAAGGTGGTGCAGCACCGGATGGTAGCCAGGCGCGCTCGTTTGATGCAAGTTCTGCATCGGCAGGTAATGCTGATTTGGATCCATTTGAGTCAACCAACTTTGATCTCTCGACGGAGTGGTACTACGACGATAGCAGTTATATATCGCTCGGTTACTACAAAAAAGATGTGAAAAACTTTATCGGCACCACTGTGTATAAAGAAGTTATTTATCCCGGTTTGGTAAATCCGGCGAGTGGTGTACGCCTTGCTGAAGCGGAAGCGGCCGTCGTTGACCAAAACAATCGCAACCAGGAAATCCGTAATTACTACGTGAGCAAAGGTTGGGTAACAGCAGGTGGTGAACTCACGGGTGACCTGAGTGTTTATGATCCATTGGCATTTACTGTCACTGCACCGGTCAACCAAAAAGAAGCGTCCATTGACGGTTTCGAATTCGCAGTACAACACATGTTCGGCGAAAGCGGTTTTGGTGGCATCGTCAACTACACCACTGTGAATGGCGATATCAGCTACGACAATAGTGTGATTGGTGTTGACCAATTTGCATTGCTCGGTCTGAGCGACTCAGCAAACCTGGTGGCCTTTTATGACCGCAATGGTATTCAAGTGCGTATTGCCTATAACTGGCGCGATGAATTCCTCAGTGCAACTACCGGTGGTAACAACCAACAGGAACCAGCCTATACCGAAGCTTATGGTCAATTCGATTTGAGCATCAGCTACGATATTACTGACAACCTGAGCGTTCAGTTGGAAGGTATTAACGTGACCGAAGAAGACACCCGTGTCCATGCACGCTCCAAAAATGCAGTGATATTTGCTGCAGAACAAGAGGCACGCTACGCTCTGGGTGCGCGCTATACTTTCTAATTATTAATATAAGTAAGGCACAAGGAAACAGCCACCAGAAATCTGGTGGCTGTTTTTTGATAGAAGAAAAAGAAAACCTGAAATATTAATAAAAACACCAGATAAATAACAACACAAGAAGTACCAAACCATGTCTGAATCAATAAAAAAAATAGTGATTGTAGGTGGCGGCACTGCTGGCTGGATGACCGCGGCAGCACTATCAAAGGTATTCGCCACACTGGATATCACCTTGGTAGAATCAGATCAGATAGGTACTATTGGCGTTGGTGAAGCCACTATTCCAACCATCCTATTTTTTAATAATATGCTAGGCATAGATGAACATGAATTTTTAAAACAGACACAAGGCACCTATAAACTAGGCATCAACTTTGAAAACTGGCATGAAAACGGCAAAGAATATTTTCATGCATTCGGCTCAACCGGAACCAACTTCTGGGCTGCTGGTTTCCACAATTTTTGGCGCAAAGGCCAAGATAAAAATTTCAGCGCCGCTTTCGAGCAATACAATTTTGAAGCGCAAGCCGCCAAAGCCGGTCGATTCAACAAAGCCAAGCAAAATGGCTTAAATTATGCGTTTCACTTCGATGCCGGACTCTACGCAAAATTTTTGCGTAATTTCAGTGAAGCCAGAAGTGTTAAACGTGTCGAAGGAAAGGTCACTCAGATAAAGTTAAATGCAGACTCGGGGTATATAGAAACCATTGAGGTCGATAACGATCTTCGCATTAGTGGCGATCTCTTTATTGATTGCTCAGGATTCAAGGGAATATTGATTGAAGACGCACTGCAAACCGGCTTTGTAGATTGGTCGGACTCGCTCCTTTGCAACCGCGCCGTTGCTGTGCAAACAGAAAACATAGCACCACCACTACCTTATACTCGCTCAATTGCACACCATGCCGGCTGGCGCTGGCAGATACCGCTGCAACATCGCACCGGTAATGGGTTGGTATTTTGCAATCAATACATGTCTGAAGATGAGGCAACCGGATTATTGCTCAGCAGCATTGATAGCCCGGCAATCAATGAACCAAGAGTCATCCACTTTAAAACTGGCCGCAGAAAAAAACAGTGGAATAAAAACTGCATTGCTGTAGGTCTTGCCGGTGGATTTATCGAGCCACTGGAATCCACTGCGATTCACCTGATCCAGCAAAACATTTTAAAAATTATTAAATTATTCCCTTCGGATGCAATAAATCAGCTGGATGTGGATGAATACAACCAGCATGCAGAATTTGATTACGAACAAATCCGCGATTTTATCGTGCTCCATTATCACGTCACCAAACGAGATGACTCACCCTTTTGGCGCCACTGCAAAAACATGGAGGTCCCGCAAAGCCTTGCAGACCGATTACATTTATTTTCTGAAACCGGGCGCTTTTTCTTGCGCATGAATGAACTCTTCGTTGACTCCTGGTTTCAGGTGATGATTGGCCAAGGGTTGATTCCCAAACGCTATCACCGCGTGGCCGATGAAATGAGCGACACCGAGTTGCAACATCTACTCACCAACCTGAAAGAAAATATCCAGGGGCGCGTAGCAGCCCTACCCAGCCATCAGAATTATCTTGATCAATATTGCAAAGCACAGATGCCAACATTTCGTTAACATGCCATTACAATGATTAAAAAATTGATAACAGAAATTTGTCGTTATGCGAAATTGTTCTTCCTTTCAATTTGAGTTTTTGCATAAAAATGTTATCGTTAACAATCGCGATAGCGAATAATAATAAGAACGCCACAGGCGTTTTATTTCACAGCATCTCACCAGACATAGCTGCTCGCATCTTTAATAAAAAAAGAGCAATCACTACTCTCTCACTATGAGGAAAAATATATGTCTTACTTACAATCAGCCAAGCAGCAGCTTGGTCGATGGGCTGCGCTTGCCGCTTTATCGACCAGTGTTTTAATAGCGGCACCTTCTACCTTGGCAGTTACCGGTAAATTTGTTCCCCAAACCGGAATTCTCATGACTGTCGGCCAGGATGTAGACAGCATCAACAACTACAAAAACGCCATTGGTCATGTACCAGCAGGTGTGACCAACTATGTTGGCATTGCCAATCTGGATGGATTAAATAACAACGCTGATGCCGGTGCCGGCCGCAACAATATCAATGAACTGGCAAGCAGTTATCCGAACAGTGCATTGGTGGTTGGCGTATCAATGAATGGCCAGGTGGACGCGGTTGCTTCTGGTAGCTATAACGCCAATATCGATACGCTTTTGCATAAACTCGCCAGCTATAACCGCCCGGTATTTTTGCGCTGGGCATATGAAGTAGATGGCCCCTGGAACAACCACAGCCCGAACGGAGTGATTCAATCGTTCCGTTATGTTTCTGATCGCGTTAAACAACTCGGTTACAGCAATCGCATTGCGATGGTGTGGCAAACCATGTCCTACTGCCCGATTAATTCCAATATCGAGCAGTGGTATCCCGGTGACCAGTATGTAGATTGGATTGGCCTTTCTTATTTTTCACCGCAGGATTGTAATTTCCGCGAAGTAAATAAAACCGCAAACTTTGCTGTTGCACACAACAAGCCGCTGATGATTAATGAATCCACTCCGCAACGTTTTGCAATTGGCGAACTAACTTATTCTGCTGATCCCGCACGCGGAACCGGGCGCGTAAATAAAACTGCAGCCCAAATCTGGAATGAATGGTTTGTGGGTTATTTTGAATTTATGGATACCTATTCATCGCATTTGAAAGCGGTAACTTACATCAACGCAAATTGGAATGCACAATCACGTTGGGCATCAGGCAACGAAGGTTATTGGGGTGATAGCCGCGTTGAAGCGAATAGCACCATCAAAACCAATTGGCTGAATGAGTTGAATACCAATGCTTTGACGGGCGAAACTTTTCTTTACAAAACCTCCAGCGATTTATTTAGCAAATTGGGTTTTGGTAATACGCCATCATCCACTGCAGCGAGTTCCACACCACGAAGTTCTACGCCT
>Ga0307408_100000223_pt1 | contig 60207 bp, 47 predicted proteins | sample 322Cmetagenome_FD_202116 | JGI IMG/M metagenome (GOLD analysis project Ga0307408, IMG submission 202116) | Maize rhizosphere microbial communities from greenhouse at UC Davis, California, United States - 322HYB-C-3 | ecosystem: Host-associated > Plants > Roots > Rhizosphere > Soil | place... | reverse complement strand
TGAGAAAGTTCGTGTGCCATCACTGATTGCCAGGAAAGATTACCTGTTGCTGCCAACTGTGGAAATGCAATGTTCATGGCGTGCTCCATTGCTCCGGCAGTCATGGGAACAAGAACATAACCCACCCTATCCCAGCGGTAGGGACCGAACTTATCTTCGTAAATATCAAATGCGCTTTCAAGGTTGGTGAAAGAATTTTTCATGTTCGTTGTATCAGCAGAATGAGCGGCCAGTTGAACCGGAACGGGATCATTCTGGTAATTCGTGAAGGAATCGTGTACAAAAACATAATTCGAAACCGCCATAGAGATCAGGTAGGTAGGAATGGTTTGGTTCACTTTCCAATGATGCGTTTCTGACAGATCAGGATTGATCGCTGTAGACTGAAAAACACCGCCACAAGCAGCATCATGTGCAGGAAGTGTCGTCACAAACAAATCGTAGGTTGAGCGTGTTGTAAAATTATCGAAGCAGGGAAACCAGGTTTTTCCATAGTTGTGCGGAATATCATCTAAGGAAACACCAACGTTGTAAGCGTAAGCACTGTTGAAGTAGAATCCCCCGAAAGTGGGGTCCTGAACCGTAGTTCCGTGATAGAAAACCTCAATGGAAGTTGAATCACCGGTATTGAAAGAAGTTCCCAGATCAACAGTAAAGTTCATTGTTCCTGAGGTAAACGAAAGCAAGCTACCGTTTGCATCATGAACACTATCAACAACTGGCCCCATCAGGTCTAACCTGATCTCAGAGATATTGTTTACCAAAGGCTCGAAGATAATTTGTGTATGCCCTTTCAAAACGAAGGTGGTAAAATCGCGCACATCTGTATGAATGTTGTAATGCTCTATTGAAATACTATCGCTTCTTGTGTCGTACGGAAACGCAGTTTGCGCAGTTAGTTGCAACGTGATTGTCAAACAAAATAGTGAACTTAAAAAAGGTAGCGCGTGTTTCATAATTTCTACTTCAGGACCTTAAGGTATTAAGATTTTAGAACATCTGAAACTTCATTTTCAAAACATCATTGATCTCCGTAACTTTACGTATGCCCAAATTATATTTCGATTCCAGGCGTTATGCAGATCTTCCGTTGCACTATGGCAAAGTACCACCATGGCTTGCCGAACGTATGCGCTCCCTGGGTGGAGCTATTGTAGAAGCTATTGTGCAGGAATACGGAAAATCGGCCGTGCTGAGTCGTTTGAGCGACCCTTTCTGGTTCCAGGCATTTGGTTGCGTGCTGGGCATGGATTGGCATTCATCCGGAATTACCACTTCGGTGATGGGCGCTTTGAAGGGAGCTGTAAACTACCGTTCGCATGAACTTGGGATTTACATCGCAGGCGGAAAAGGAAAACATTCGCGTGAAACGCCTAATGAACTTTTGCGTTTTTCGGATAAAACAGGGCTTGATGGTTCTGCTTTGGTACGTTCCAGTAAACTGACGGCCAAGGTCGACAATAATGCTATCCAGGATGGTTTCCAGATCTACATGCACAGTTTCGTTGTAACAAACGAAGGTGAGTGGACGGTGATCCAGCAGGGAATGGACGATTCTACCGGGATGGCACGAAGATATCATTGGCATTCGGAAACAGTACAATCTTTCGTTGAAACACCACACAGTTTTATTTACGGGAAGAACCAGGGTGAAATCCTGAATCTTACGGATAAAGATGCAACTTCAGCGAAAACAGGAATTTTGGAACTCGTAAGTGAAAAACCATCTTTGATCATTCCTGAAGTGCAGAAATTAATCCTGCCCAATCATCACGATGTGCGGGCAGAAGATATCAACCTGAAACGACTGGGAAGTGTGCTTGCGGTTGCACATGACAAAGGATTGCGTGATTTTGAGTCGTTGCTTTTACTCGAAGGAGTTGGGCCAAGAACTATTCAATCTCTGGCATTGGTAAGTGAGATCATTCATGGAACACCTTCGCGATTTACAGATCCGGCACGGTTTACCTTTGCTCATGGCGGAAAAGACGGACATCCATTTCCTGTTCCTACAAAAGTATACGATGAAACTATCCAGGTATTGCATACGGCTGTTGAGAAAGCAAAACTGGGAAATGCAGATAAAAGCCAAGCCATTAAGAACCTGCACCTCGTTTCAAAGATCGTTGAAGAGCAATTTGTTCCTGACGAAGAACTCTTTGATAAAGCAATTGCTCGTGAACGCAAAGAATCACATCGTTACGGTGGACGAACAATTTACGGGAAAGAAAAACCACCGAAAGATGATGGGCAGTTGAGTTTATTCTAAGCGATTCGAACACTCACAAAGAAGCGATGCGGGTTGAAATATGTATACGGGAAAGTGGTGTGTGAAACCTAATCTACATCTTCACGAATTTCATTGTCCGACAAACCTTTCCGTCAATAAACCCACTGACAACATATGTTCCATGAGACAACGCGGAAACGGCCATTGGTTCGAGCTGGTAATTATTCGGATCAAGCGACTTTTCGAGTACCAATCTTCCGCGAAGATCATAGATCTTGATCCTGGTGATTCCGCAATCAGAACAATTCAGACCAATGAATTCCGCAGTCGGATTTGGGTACAGCATAAAATCACAGTTACTTCCTGCTACAGGATTCGGAGTAGTTGGCTCGTAAGAAACCCAGGGGCGCGCTTGTTTGATCACCAACCTGTTCGTACTGTCAATCTTATATTCAATATCCATTGCAAAAGTCGGGTTCCCTACCGCAGTGTACAATACCGCAAATTCGTTATGGATCACCGTCAAATACTCGTGAAGTAAATCCAATTGTTCTTCACTCATCAGAAGTGTGTCTTCATCAATCAAACTGGAATATTGAACGACAGAATAGGTCTTTGTTCCATCCGAATTCAGCTTGATCAGTAATTCTTCCGGGTAAGTACTTTGAGGGTTCGTGATCAGTTCTTCGCCCAATTGCGAGTTCAGGTAAAAGGTACTGTCCGTATAATAAACCGGATCCGCACTTACTCCCACACCATTCACTTTTTCATCATCGAAGTTAGGGTGACACAATACACCCATGGAAGCATAAAAATGATTCACACGGTAAAATTCACGTTCCTCGAAAGCGCGCAGGTTCCATAAACTCGCATAAACTTCCTTGATCGTTTTGGAAATATGTCCTTCATCCGGCCTGTGGGTTTTCGAATCATACAATCCGGCACCGCTGAATCCCGGAAGATCTTCGTTATTCGTGCTGGAACGGCAACGTATCGAAGTCCCGGGGGAAAATGAGCTTTGTAATGTTTGAAGTTCATCCATCATCCACGATGGCATAGTTGCCTCCTCAATATCCTCACGAAGATCTGCTAACCGTGCATCACGAATAGTCCTGTCGGCAATAAAATCCGGATCCTGGACCATTAATTCTATCGCATCAAAGAACCCGTTGTGTTTCATGAATTCCTGGTAGTAATAGAAAGGTATCCCGAATCCATTCGGAATTGTCCCATCAATAAAACCAAAAGTGTGCATCGTTGCCACATTGGCCACTTTAGCACCGAATCCGTCGTACATCCCGAATTCAATTTCATCCAACGGCAGGTAATGTTCATAGGTCAAATTCAGCGGAGGCAATTGCTCTGTGGTTGGACGTTTATTTTCAAACCAGGCATTCACTTCTTCTAACGTTGCTTCACGAATTTCGTAATTGCTTTGGTTCGCTTTGAAATAAATATAATGGTTCAGGAGTTCGGCAATGGTATCTATCAATAACGGATCGCGGATAAAAGCATTCGGGACGTTATCGTGAATTGCACGCAGGTTCACGTGTGAAAGCGGGGTTTGGATCACAGAAGAAATGATTCCGCCGACTCTCGGAAGGGAATTTGGCAAAGCTTCGTAAAGAACAATATCCCTTGAATCCGGCACTTCACCAGGTGACATCAGCCTGAAAAATCCGTAACCTTCTGTTTTGTGCAAGCCCCAATAATCTATTCCGGCATAAACATCCGATTCAAACATTACAGGAACACGCGAATTTTGGTAGAGCGCAATGTTATCCTGGTAATCCTGCTCATTATTTTCAGTAATGAAATAAGATAAATTGTTTGTCAGGTACGACATATTGGCTGCCAGTAATTCCTGCGTACGCTGAACAATCGCAAATTCCTGTGCTTCGTTATTACTAAAATTGAAACTGTAAACACCCAGCGTACCGTTATTTGCCAGTACGTGCGGATGATAAATAATTTGCCCTTTTTCAACCGTTGGAGCAAGATGATTCACGCCGATAAAATTGGCAAAATCCTCATGCAAGTCATGCGTATTACTGTTGATGAAATAGACCTTGGGATGATCAGAGTCGAAATCAAGAATAATGAACTTCGCAAACTCCATATCGTTCAGGTATTCCAACCAGGGAGCATTATTGTCATTAGTAGAAACTGCCTGAAAAGCAGCAATTGAGTTCAACGAAGTCAAAGCATCCTGAAGTGAAAGTTCTGCAGCTGCATTGAACGGAGCTTTATTGGGCATTCCGTTATATTCGGTAATATCGTCCCAGCCATCATTATCCGAATCGAAAGGTGAACTGATTGAATATTCCAGCACCTGATAGTGGTCCTGCGGATAAGCTGCCAGTGGTTCTGTAATAGCCGTAGTTCCAGTCTGACCTAGAGTTAACGAAGTTGAAAGCGCAAATGCAGAGTCAGGATGGTGTTTCACCCGAAGAACATAATATTTATCTGCTGAAGAATTCACTTCCAGCCGAACACAGCCATTTACGTCAACTCCGTAATTCTGAACGGGAACTTCCTGTGCAAAAAGCAACAGATTCAGAGAAACAAAGCATATGAGTAAGACAGTTTTCAACATGGTGAAGAACGGAATAGGTGTATGAAAATTGTTAGGCAAGGTATGAAAATGTAGGGAGGGTTACAAATAAACCCGGTTCTGAGGGGAGAGTGAGGAACCTGCCTTAATGCGAAAAAGCCATCCCTGTTAAGGAATGGCTTTTTCTGCTTTGTGGGTGTGGTGATGGAGGGAATCGAACCCCCGACACAAGGATTTTCAGTCCTTTGCTCTACCAACTGAGCTACATCACCAGCGTCAATTGCGAGGGCAAAGATAGTAATAGAATCCATTCCTGCAAAAAATCTTTTAAATTTTCCAGTGTTGCCTATCTTTGTACTTCGGATGTTTTTAATCTAACTAAGTGAAAAGGATAACTTTAGACGCTGGAAATACGCGCATAAAATGTGGGGTTTGGAAAGAAGAAAAACTATTGGAAATGTACTTTTTTCAAGGAGTTGAGGATGCGCATCTTAAAAATTTCGCATCCAATCACCTCGAAATACCAACCATAATCTCTTCTGTTCTTTCGTATGAAGAAACGCAAAAATTGAAAGGACTTTTCCCTTCTTCTACCCTTTTCACACATCAAACCCCCATTCCTATTGAAAACAATTACCTGCAAAAGGAAACGCTGGGAATTGATCGTTTGGCCAATGCCATAGCTGCATACCACAAAACAAAAAAAGCTTGTTTAGTCATCGATTGCGGGACTTGCCTGAAGGTGGATTATGTAGACCAGGACGGTTTTTATCTTGGCGGTTCCATTAGTCCGGGACTGCAAATGCGCTTTCGATCCTTAACAGAATTTACCGGTAGATTACCGCTTATAGAACCACGGGAAATTGAATTACTCAACGGAAGAACAACTGAAGAATCTTGCTTGTCGGGAGTGATCAACGGAATGAAATATGAAATAACCGGATTCGTTGAGCGTTATAAGGAAATCGATCCGGAATTAACAATTTTTCTAACTGGTGGCGACCTGGGCTTCTTTGATAGGACAATTAAAAGTCCCATATTTGTCGACGAAAATTTGACCCATTACGGGTTATTACTAACACTTCAATACGTCAATGCGTAAACTCATATTATTCTGTCTTTTCCTACAATCCGCAGTCGGATTCAGTCAAGCAACAACCTACGATCCTTACAGTAATTACGGAATAGGCGAAGAGGGAAGTTTGGGTGACGCACAATTTCTAGCTCTTGGAAATGTGAAAAGCGCATACATCGACACCACCGTTGTTAACTTCTATAACCCGAGTTCTTATTCCTTCCTTGGAAAAGGAATGCCGTTAACAAGTGTGAATATTACGGGAAGATTGACACGTGTAGCTCAAAACGAACTATCAAAAACATATTCGATCGCGAATCTTACACACATCGCTTTAGCATTTCCTGTTACCAAGCGTGGTGGTTTTGCATTCGGACTTACACCTTTCAGCAGAAAAGGCTACTTGCTTTCAGATACTAGATACGAAGATGGCGACAGTGTTCTTTATGCTTACCGCGGAGTAGGAACAACACAACGCGTTTTTGTTGGAGGTTCTTTCCAGTTGATTCGTTCTGAAAGACAAATTCTTGCAGTTGGAGCCAATCTGGGCTATATCTTCGGATCTGTCGGAGATGAGCGGTACGCAAAATACAAAAGCTTGTCTTATTCCGGGTTGGACGAAACGGTTTACCGTATGAAATCGTTTCATACAGATTTCGGGATTACCTATCGCGCAGCATTGGATACAAACATGAATCAGTGGTTGACCATTGGCGTAACCTGTTCGCCGGAGCAAACACTTACTGCAGAAAAAGATTATGGTTTATACTATTTGAAAGGGGCAATGTTCGAACGTGATTCAATTGCAGACACCGTTATCTACAACCCCGACATGAAAGGAACGATCAAGTATCCAACAAAATTGAATTTCGGAGTTGGCTATACTTTCCGACCACGAAATGCAGACGGAAACCTGAAACAGATTTACGAACTGGGCGTTTACGCAGAATATTCACGAACCAATTGGTCTGATTACAAGGAAGATTTTGCCGATGGGCATACTTCTCCCGGTTTTTATGATGCAAGCCGCATTAGCGTTGGATTCACTTATCGACCGAATATTGATTATTCCAATAAATCCGCGGGGTCAAAAGCCCTCTCGCGGTTCCAGTACAAGTTAGGATTCTACAATCAAAGCTTACCAACCGTAACTACTATCGCTCAAATGAATGAAACGGCAATTACCGGAGGATTGAGCGTTCCGCTTACTGTACTTCGCAATTCAAGCTTCAACTTTGGTTTTGCGGCCGGATTCAGAAGTAACGGAACAACAACTGCGGTTAGTGAACAATTCCTGAGTTTAAGCCTTGGAATTGTGATCTCACCTTCCAAATACGACGCCTGGTTCAGAAGAAATAAGATCGACTAGCTCATGAGCTTCTCAAAGTTCATATTCATTTTCTCTTTCGGGTGCACCTGCTTGCTCTCGGCTTGTGTAAATGATATGGAGAAGATCAAACAGGTAACTTTTGATGCCAATGATCCCGACGAAAAGACGCGGAACCTGAAAATGGTTTACTCCGATTCAGGAATGGCGAAACTGAAACTTTATGCGCCTATTGCCGAGACCTTCACCAAGAAAGATGGGAAAGTCGTCCAGTTCAATGAAGGTGTTTTACTGGAGTTCTATAAGTCGAACGGAAGGCTGGGAAGTTCATTGACTGCCCAATACGGCGAAATAAACGAAACAACCGGGAAAATGATGGTTCGTGATTCGGTACGCATGTTCAATACCGACAAAAAGCAAACCATGGAAACGGAAGTTTTATACTGGAATAAAAAAGACTCTACTATCTTTACAGATCAGTTGGTTACCATAAAAACCCCGAAGATGCTGATATTCGGCAAAGGATTGAAAACGAAACAGGATTTTTCTTCCTACGAATTTCTGGAGCCGCAGGGTAGAATTAAAATAGACAAGTAAGATGAATAAGTATGTAATGTTTATGGAAAGGTTTTGGTTAGTTGTTACTATCCTGATTATTCTCATTGTAACGTTTATGGGAATTAAAGAAGGATTTGACACATGGCTGATGAACTACTTATTTGCTTTCATATCAGGAGCAACTTATTTAATGCGCCGATTCATGCGCAAACGCATGGAGAAAAACCAGGCGGTACAGCAGCACCCACCGGGCGACAACGCTTAAAACCCGGAACGAACCCACGCAACCCCATGTTATTTCAACGCTCAACACTACTCGGACTTTTCCTGCTTTTAGCGGGATTCTCCTTTGGTCAGCGTAAAATTACCGGGGTTGTAACCGACGATCAGAATATTCCCATTCCCTTTGTACAGGTTTTTGTAAAAAATAGTCCTGAACTCAGAACAGAAACAGACCAAAATGGACTTTACACGCTTCAGCTCTATGAAGGAGAATATTTCCTCGTATTCCGTATCGGAGGATATGAAGACCGCGAAGCTTATGTGACTATCCAGAACGGAGATGTAACCAAAGACATTCAGCTCTTTGAAGGCGGAAAGAACAACCTGGATGAAGTCACCATCAGCTCGAAACGCGTAAACGTCGGAAGAAACATTATCCTCAAAGTTGTAGACAAACGCGACCAGATCAGCCAGTGGAACTATCCACATACCACCGAAGTTTATATAAAAGCCACCGAAGAGATTGAGCGAAAAACGAAGACCGAGGAAGAAGACAGCAAGGAATCACAGGACCCGTTTGAGGTAGAAAAAAAGAAAATGCAGCAATTGGCCGGGAACATGAACCTCGCAGAAATTCAACTGACGCGTTATTTTAATCCGCCCAACAAAGTAAAAGAAGTTCGTGAAGGTGTGACCATTCACGGAAACGCCCAGCAACTTTACTACACAACAACGGTGAAATCCAATTTCGATTTCTTCCAAAACCTATTGCACTTAACCGATCTTCACGAAACACCGGTAACTTCACCGATTTCGGCACCGGGAATTGTTTCCTATAAATACAAACTCGAATCACAAACCATAGAAAACGGACGAAAGATCCATAAAATCAAGATCAGTCCACGCTCCAGTTCCACTTCAACACTGGAAGGTTATATTTATGTTGTAGATTCACTCTGGCTGGTTCAGAAAATTGAACTAACCATGGAAAAGGGTAACCTGAAGCAATACGACTATTTCAAGATCGAACAATATTTTGATCATCCGGGAGACTCCATTTGTGTTCTTCGTGAACAGGTTTTAACCTATGGGAACAAGTTCAAAGATCAAACTTCGAACTGTAAAACGGTTGCCAATTTCAGCAATACTACCTTCAATCCTGATTTTGCTAAAAAATTCTTCAATTCGGAAGTTGGAGTTACCACACAGGAAGCTTACGAACGTGATTCACTTTTCTGGCAAACCGAACGAAAAGTGGAATTAACTGCCGAAGAAAAACGTTTTATTGTTGTAAGAGACAGCATTCATGACGCATTGAACCGTAAAGAATACCTTGATTCCATAGATGCTGTTTTTAATAAAGTAACCATTTGGAAAGTACTTTGGTTTGGAGTTGATCACAGAAACAGAAGTGCAAAAACACAATGGAACATCAATTCCGCAGCAGCAATACTACGACCGCTTTATCCGGCCGGACCACGTTTAGCTCCCGGAGTCAGTTACTTCAAAAAATGGGAAAACCAGAAAAACCTCGATAGTTATACTGAATTATCTGTTGGCGTTTTGAATGGCGACCTGAAAGGTTCCACCTGGTGGCGCTATCTCTACTCCCCTTTCCATCTGGGAAAAGTAGGTATGACTTTCGGGAACGAATTTGACGCCATTGTCCCCTTCGATGCGATAACCCAGGTTTATAAGCGGGCGAATTTCATTGAGAAGACGAGCTTAAGATTGATGCATACTTACGAATATTTCAATGGTTTTTATGTGAATCTTGAAACCGAGTTTGCCGAGCGTCGATCGCTTACGAAATACGAGACCGTCAACATTTTAGACAGTATTCTCCCGAACAATGAATTCACGGAATTTGAAGGTTACCAGGCATTATTGGGGGAAATCACGGTGAGCTATACTCCGTTCCAGAAATACATGCGTGAACCGTATAGAAAAGTAGTCTTGGGTTCGAAATGGCCAACGGTTTACGTTTATTATCAGCGCGGAGTCCCAAGATTGTTCGGTTCGGATGTAGACCATGAATATGGTGTTGCAGGTTTGCAGCAGAGTTTACAACTGGGAACTATCGGAACTTCGAATTACCATATTCGCGCCGGAAAATTCCTGAGCACAAACAACCTGAAAGACGCCGATTACAAATACCAGCGCAGAAGCACACCGCTTTGGTTCTCCAATCCGCTTTACGGTTATCAGAACCAGGACAGTTCACTTCCTTCCAAAAAGTATTTCCTTGAAGCGCATTTCGTTCATCACGACAACGGGGCCATCATCAACAAAATCCCGTTCATGAAGAAAACCCGCATCGGTTTGGTATTCGGAACCAGCTTACTGTACGTTTCCGAATACAATTACCAGTACGGTGAAATTTTCGCCGGATTGGAACGTAACTTCAAATTCTCCAAGCGCAGGTTAAGAATCGGGGTTTATGGCGTAGCTTCAGATGGAAACAAGATTGCCCCTGATACCGCCTTCAAAATCTCCTTCGCGGTCCTGGACGACCGCACCATGAAGTGGAATTTTTAGTTTGGCTCCAAAACCGTAACTAAATTGTTGAATTTAAGTATTGACAAATAACCAAATTTGGTTACTCCATTCAAAATCTCCATCGTTGACAGGACGATCCAACAGGTTTCCAGTTAGAACTACGATTCCTCACAAAAAGAAAGAACACCGGTCCTCATTTTCCTCAAGCAAGAAAAGAAAAACCAATTTCCTTGGATTTAGTAAGAATCAATGTAACTTTGTACCCTGTTCTTTGCATAAGACTTATGAAGAAAGGTGGAGGGATAGGCCCTATGAAACCTTGGCAACCTCCTTTTCAAACCAAAACGGGATGAAAGGAAAGGTGCCAAATCCTTTCCCGACGATAAATGTTGGGATAAGATAAGTTGTTCTGAAGTTACTAGCTTCATCTCCTTCATAGTTTCGTGCACTTAATTTGAACTATGAAAAACATTCGCGAAATATTAAAAGAAAGAATCCTTGTGCTCGATGGCGCAATGGGTACCATGATCCAACGTTACGGGCTCGAAGAAGAAGATTTCCGCAAAGGCTGGTTCGAAGATCATCCTCACAAACTGAAAGGTGATAACGACATTCTTGTACTTACGCGTCCGGATGTGATCAAGGAAATTCACGCGCAATACCTGGAGGCAGGAGCAGATATCATCGAAACGAACACTTTCGGGGCTACAACTGTTGCCCAGGCCGATTATCACCTGGAACATGCGGTTTACGATATCAATTTCCATGGGGCTAAGATTGCCCGTGAGGTGTGTGATGAATTCACCGCTAAAAATCCTGACAAACCACGTTTTGTTGCCGGTTCAATCGGCCCGACAACCAAATTGGCTTCCATGTCACCAGATGTTAACGACCCGGGATTTCGTGCCATTTCATTTGACGAGTTAAAAGAAGCGTTCAAAGAACAGGCAAAAGGATTGATGGAAGGCGGTTCAGATTTTCTATTGGTGGAAACCATCACAGATACGCTGAACTCAAAGGCGGCAATGTATGCCATCGACGAATTGGCTGAAGAAATGGGACGAGAAATTCCGATCATGATCTCCGGTACAATCACCGATCAAAGTGGAAGAACATTGACAGGGCAAACGACTGAAGCTTTCCTTGTTTCGGTTTCTCATATGCCGTTGCTGAGCATAGGTTTGAATTGCGCTCTTGGAGCAGATGCAATGCGTCCGTACTTGCAAGTACTGGCAAAGCAGGCACCGTTCGCAGTAAGTGCCCACCCGAACGCCGGATTACCCAACGAATTCGGGCAGTACGACGAAACTCCGGAAATGATGGGCGAACAGATCAAACAATTTTTAGACGAAGGACTAATTAACATCATCGGTGGTTGTTGCGGAACAACTCCGGACCATATCAAACACATTGCTGAATTAGCTGCAAAATACTCACCTCGACAATTGGAGGTAACTGCTTAATACATGAAGAATTTACGCTTATCTGGCCTCGAAGCCATTACAATAACCAAGGAAAGTAACTTCACAAATATCGGAGAACGCACAAACGTTACCGGTTCACGTGCTTTTCTTCGAATGATCAAGGAAAACGACTATGAAGCTGCACTTTCCGTTGCCCGCGAACAAGTGGAAGGTGGTGCGCAGGTTATTGACATTAACATGGACGAAGGAATGATCGATGGTAAGGAAGCCATGGTGAAATTCCTGAATTTGATCGCATCCGAACCGGATATTGCACGGGTTCCTATCATGGTCGATAGTTCCAAATGGGAAATTATCGAAGCCGGATTGAAATGTATCCAGGGAAAAGGAATTGTCAACTCTATTTCCCTGAAAGAAGGTGAAGAGAATTTCATTCACCAGGCAAAGATCATTAAACGCTTCGGTGCTGCAACAGTTGTTATGGCATTCGATGAAGTTGGCCAGGCGGATTCTTACGAACGAAGAATCGAGATTTGTGAGCGGTCGTACCGCATTTTGGTGGATAAAGTAAAATTCGCACCCGAAGACATCATTTTCGATCCGAATATCTTCCCGGTTGCAACCGGAATGGAAGAACACAACAACAATGCACTTGATTTTTTCAATGCAACGAAATGGATCAGAACAAACCTTCCGGGAGCGCATGTTTCAGGAGGAGTTTCGAATGTTTCCTTTTCATTCAGAGGAAATAATCCTGTACGTGAGGCAATGCACTCTGCTTTCCTTTACCACGGAATTCAGCATGGAATGGACATGGGAATCGTGAACCCGTCTATGCTCGAAGTTTACGATGATATCAATAAGGAATTGCTCGAAAAAGTAGAAGATGTTCTTCTCAACAGAAGACCGGATGCTACCGAACGCCTGCTTGATTTTGCCGAAAGTTTCAAAGGTGAGGAAAAGAAGAAAGAAGCAGATATAGAATGGCGAAAAGCTCCCGTGAACGAACGTTTGGCTCATGCATTGGTAAAAGGAATCGTTGATTTCATTGATGAAGACGTGGAAGAATGCCGTCACCAGTTTGAACGTCCTATCCAGGTGATCGAAGGTCCGCTGATGGACGGAATGAATATCGTTGGAGATTTATTCGGAAGCGGAAAAATGTTCTTGCCACAGGTGGTTAAATCGGCTCGCGTGATGAAAAAAGCGGTGGCTTATTTGCTTCCGTTCATTGATGCTGAAAAAGACGGAGTATCATCTTCTGCCGGAAAAGTCATTATGGCTACGGTTAAAGGTGACGTTCATGATATCGGAAAAAACATTGTTGGAGTTGTTCTGAGCTGTAACAATTACGAAATTGTGGATCTCGGGGTAATGGTTCCGGCTGAAAAGATCATTCAGGCCGCCATTGAGGAAAAAGCCGATGTTATCGGGTTAAGTGGTTTGATCACTCCGTCATTGGATGAAATGGTATACGTTGCCAAGGAAATGGAACGCAATAACCTTGACATTCCATTGTTAATCGGTGGCGCAACAACTTCGAAAGTGCATACTGCTGTAAAAATTGAACAGAACTATACGAAAGGACAAACTGTTCACGTATTGGATGCTTCACGCTCCGTAACCGTTGTGGAACAATTGCTTGGAAGCAAGAAGCCCCAATTTGTTTCAGATATCAAGGCGGATTATGCACGTCTGCGTGAACATCATGAAAAACACAGAGGTGCCAAACAGCTATTGTCGTACGAAGATGCCCTGAAAAATAAACTGGAATTGGATTTCAATTCGGAAACCGTGTATACCCCTAATGTTCAGGGACAACAATTCATTCTTGATCAAAACCTGGAAGAATTGGTTGATTACATTGATTGGACACCATTTTTCCAAACCTGGGAATTGCATGGGAAATTCCCGCGAATCCTTACAGATGAAGTAGTTGGAAAAGAAGCAACCCGTTTATACGAGGATGCTCAGGAAATGCTGAAAAAGATCATTGCCGAAAAATGGCTTACGGCAAAAGCAGCTTACGGAATTTTTCCCGCGAACAGCGTGAATGACGATATTGAGATTTATACTGATGAAACAAGAACAGAAGTTGCTTTTGTTCAGCATGCACTTCGTCAGCAAACGAAAAAAACTGCCGGACAACCGAATTTATCTTTGGCAGATTTCGTTGCTCCTAAATCAAGTGGCGTGAAAGATTATATCGGAGCATTTGTAGTTACATCCGGTCATGGAATTGATGAGCATGTTGAGCGTTTCGAAAAGGATCACGATGATTATAATTCCATTCTGTTAAAGGCTCTTGCAGACCGTTTTGCTGAAGCGTTCGCCGAATTCCTGCATGCAAAGGTGCGTAAGGAAACATGGGGATACGCAACCAACGAGAGCTTAGACAATGCTAAGTTGATCGCAGAAGAATACCAGGGAATTCGTCCTGCTCCGGGATATCCCGCTTGTCCGGACCACACTGAAAAACCGAATCTGTTCAAATTGCTGAATGCAACAGAAATTACTGGCGTTAGTCTAACCGACAGTTTAGCGATGTTACCGGCAGCTTCTGTTTCAGGCTGGTACTTTTCTCACCCTCATAGCAAATATTTTGGATTAGGCAAAATCACTAAGGATCAGATAATTGACATATCAAATCGCAAAAAAATAGCGGTAGATCAAATGGAACGCTGGCTCGGAAGCAACCTTGTTTAGGGAAACTACGTTTTATAGAACGGTAAAATTGTTATTTATTTAACTTATTTGCGCATAATAATTTTCTTTTACACAAAAGAACTTCCATTGGCGTGAAATTTTATCTTTACATTGTGAACTAAACTTTAGTACCCCGAAAATGAAGACTATCTACGCTCTACTGATTGCCTGTATAAGCGTTGCCGCTTACGGACAAACGCCACCCACCGCTAATTTCACAGGTACACCAACAACAGTTTGTTTAGGACAGGCTGTAACATTCAACAGTACCTCCACCCAGGGAACTGCTGCTATTACCAGTTACTCTTATGACTTTGGAGACGGGAACAGTGCAACTACCGCAAACACGTCGCACGTGTATTCTGCCCCCGGAACATATACGGTGATCTTAACGGTCCAGGCTTCTAATGGTCAGGCAGACGCTGAAGTGAAAGCGAATTATATCGTTGTCAATCCAACACCAACTTCTTCTTTTACTGCATCTACAAACGGATGTACACTTCCGGTTGGGGTAACGTACAATAACACTTCTACGGGTGGAGTAAGTTATTCATGGAATTTCGGGAATAGCCAGACTTCAACAGCTCAAAACCCACCGACTCAAAATTATTCCACTGCCGGAACATATAACGTAACCCTTATTACAACAAACAGTTTTGGATGTAAGGATACACTTGTTCAGCCGATTGTTGTTTCCAACTTCCAGGCAGGAATTAACGCTCCGGCAACTGCATGCCAGAATATGCCGGTAACCATTCAGGACGCTTCAACTATCGGAGCGAATAACTGGAACTGGACATTTACCGGTGCAAGTACTGGAAGCTCAACTGCTCAAAACAACACAATTACATATACATCACCGGGAACATACACGATCCTGCTTACTTCCCAGAATACAGGAAGCGGATGTTCCGGAAATACTTCCCAGCAAATTACTGTACTTCCAACGCCGGTTCCGTCTTTTACGAATAACCCTACAACAGGTTGTGCACCGCTACCGGTCACTTTCACAAACACAAGTGGGGCTGGAACATTTGTTTGGAACTTCGGTGATGGTTCACCCACTTTTACCGGACAAAATCCACCTGTACACAACTATACAACGAACGGTTCCTACACTGTTACTTTAACAATGACAAATGCTAACGGCTGTGTGGGTTCATTCTCAACGGTAGCCGTAAATATGGTTGCCCCTGTTGCCAACTTCACCAGTGATGTTGTAAATGGTTGTGACCCGCTTTCCGTTCAATTTACTGATGCTTCTACCGGTTCAGGACAAACTATTGATTCATGGACATGGATCTTTGGAGACGGATCACCGAATTTCAATGGTCAGAACCCTCCGGTTCATGTATACAATCTTGGTGTTTATGATGTAACACTGGTTGTTTCAACAACACAGGGTTGTGTAGATACTGTTTCGATAGCTGACTATATCCAGGTTGGGCACATTGATCTTGTGGATTTTGATATAGATGAAACTCCTGAATGTGCTAAAACAACTATTGATTTCACGAATCAAAGTGTAATTCTGGCTCCGCACGATCCAAGCGAAGTAACTTATTTCTGGGATTTCGGAGATGGAGGAACATCAACGATGGAAAACCCGGGATATCAATACGCCGCTGATACTGGATTCTTCAACGTAACATTGATAGTCACATGGCGAGGATGCAGAGACACTCTGATTCTTGTAGACGGAGTGTATATCAAAGCACCAATCTCCATTTTCTCACCTGATATTACGTTGTTCTGTAACGAAGGACCAAACGGCCACGTGGTTACAGTGAATGATAACTCAAAAATCAATTCAATCAATCCTGCTCAAGATGCATTGGTTACATGGCATTGGGGAGATGGCACACCAAACACGGTGATGGATGATCCTCTCATTGACGACGGGGACTTATCAACTACCACACATACCTATAACGGCTATGGTTCGTACACGATAATGCAGGTGATCCAGAACTTCACTACCGGTTGTGCCGATTCAACGACTGCAGTAGTACACGTTTCAATGACAGATATTACAGCAATGACTTCCGTTAATGATTCGGTTTGTAAGAACAGTGCTCTTAATTTCGGTTCAACGGTAAACGTTCAGGCTGTATCTCACAATCCTGTAACTTATGCGTGGACAATGGGTGATGGCGGTACAACAAGCGGTCAAAACCCGACTTACACATACACAACGGCAGGAACATACAACGTTCAATTAACTGCAACCAATAACGTAGGTTGTGCTGATAACCAAACGTTGACACCAATTGTGGTTTTGGAACTTCCAAATGCCTCAATGACCCCTGATGATAACATGGGATGTGCTCCGTTTACCGTTGTCTTTACAAACACGAGTTCGCTTCAGGGAAATGGTGTTCCGTTAAGTTCATTTACATGGAACTTCCCTGCACCTAATCAAACAACAACGACAAACAATGTAGGTCAAACCGTTTCACACACTTTCGATGCGGAAGGAGTATTCAATCCTACAATTATCGCTACAGATGTGTTCGGATGTCAATCTGCTCCTGGTACAACAACAATTACCATTACAAAACCGGTTGCCAATTTTACGGTAGACCCTATTGTTTGTGAACTGGAAAACTTCGTTGCTTCCAATACTTCTTCAGGAGTTGCTCCAATGACTTATCAATGGTCAATTGACGGAACACAGGTTTCCACAAGCCAGGATTATCCGGGTTCACATAACGAACCTTCGAGCAATTCTGTTTCCAGCTGGATTCATAATTACCAATTGATTACAACGGACGCGAATGGATGTAAAGATACAGTTGTTCAACAAGTAACTGTTTCAACTCCTGTCGCAATAATTGACTACGTATTAAGCGGGGCGGCAACAAATGACAATGGTGACTTCCTTTGTCCACCGGTATTTGCTACGTTCACTGATGAATCGCTTACTCTTGGAAACATTACCGGTTATTCATGGATTTTCGGTGATGGAAAAACTTCCATTCTGACCAATCCGAGCAATACTTATGTATTCCCGGGAACATACAGCGTAACATTGAATATTACCGACGAATACGGATGTACTTCCGATACAACTTTGGTTGATTACCTGACTATTTTCGGACCCTCTGCCGACCCAAGCTGGGTTCAGGATCCAACGCAATGTGGTCAGTTAGTAGACTTCACAATTGGAGACACCTCAAATGTTACAGATATCGTTTGGAGCATGGGAGACGGAGTAACAGTAAATGACAGCACCGATTTCACTTACGGATATATGGATGTTACCACATACAACCCAAGTGTTACCGTATTTGACGATAATGGTTGCCAGGTTATCTACCCTCTTGATCCTATTACAATTCCGGATAACGGTTTGGATGCGCTGTTCGGAATGGGTCCAAACCCTGCGGATCTTGGAGATGTTGTTGTATTCGATGACCTTTCAACCGCAAACAGTACCATCGTTTCATGGACCTGGGATTTGGTAAATATCGATCCGTTTACACTAAATAACGGCTCGTCTGTTTCAAGTACATATGTAAGTCCGGGCGATTTCGTGATTACTTTAATCATCCAGGACAACAATGGCTGTTTCGACAGTTATGAGAGCATTTTGCATATCAACGGTGACTTTGTTATGCCGAACGTTATTACGGCTGATGGCGATGGTGTAAACGATGTTTTCGAATTCAAATACCCTATCTTCGAAAAGTTCGATATTATTATTGTTGATCGTTGGGGAAGCGTTGTACAGGATCAGAAGAACATGACAGGTAAAGTTTTCTGGGATGGCCGTAACAAAGGGCAGGAATTGGTGAACGATGGAGTTTACCATTACATCCTCGATGCTATTCTCACAGACGGGACACCTTTACATAAAGACGGTTTCCTTCATGTATATTCCAAACGATAAAAGCATGGTTTTAGAAATAGATCAGATTAAACTTTTGTTAAGACAAAAAAGGCCTTCGATTTCGGAGGCTTTTTTTATGCTTATTCCCAAACCCAGAGGGCTAAAAACACAAGAAGTGGTATCGGGCGACACCACTCCTTGTTAACCTAACCTAACCACTATTCACTGAATCACTGGTTGCAGAACAACCAGCACTCGGCACAAAAGTGAGAAAAAAGTCACAATTATCCTCGTAAATCTTAAAACATATTATTTTCAACCTTTATTTTTACATTCAACTAATTTTTTATTTATCGTAAATATCTGGTACTTAGTCGAGAGAAATGAATGCTTAATATTAGTTTACAGGGTAAATAGCTTGGAATCCTAATCTATATTTTAAAAGAATAATTAAGAAAACATTAACTTTGAGTATGTCTGAATTCATTCGCTTATACACTGATGGTTCTTCAAGGGGTAATCCTGGACCGGGTGGTTATGGAATTGTATTGAAGTATAAAGATAAGTACAAAGAGTTATCGAAAGGCTACAGATTGACCACCAATAACCGAATGGAATTGCTTGCAGTAATTGAGGGAATCAGGCAGTTAAAAACAGGCGCTCTTCCCGTCCGGATATTCTCCGATTCCAAATATGTGATTGATACTGTTCAAAAAGGATGGCTCAATGGCTGGCTTAGAACCAATTTTAAAGGCAAGAAAAATAAAGACCTATGGCTGGAATACATCCAGGCATCAAAAGGACTGAATATTGAATTCATCTGGGTAAAAGGGCACAACGGTCACCCTGAGAATGAAAAATGCGATGAGCTTGCCGTAAAAGCAGCGCTGGGCAACAATCTGCTTATCGACCACGGTTACGAAACTGAACAAAGTTCTAGCCTACTTTAACAAGGCAGGATTTCAGGAAGGTATAAATAAGGGGATGTGGAAGTTCCCTCGTAGAACTGATTTGCGGACAAAACCCACAGGAAACAAAAAAATCTTTTGATTTCAGACTAATGATTTCAGGTTCTTCAAATTGATTCAATGCTTCAATGTCAACACCCAAGCCTGATAGCGCGTCCATAAGTTGTGGATACATCGAATAACGCGTTGATGTGAGTTCTACAGTACTTCTGGTAGAATATAACTGTTTGAGTTCCGTACTTTGGGGAAGAACAGTAATCTGTTCAAAATGATTTCCTTCAACCAGGTTATCAGAGATCAATTTTTCACCTTGTGCATTCAGGTTGTTTTTTTGAACAACCACATCAAGCAAGGCTTTATAGCCTTCTCCTGTAACAAACACAGGAATTGGAAGCTGCATCAGGATATCGATTACAGCATTCAGGTAAAATACATTGAGGAAAGGACCGGGAGCCAGCCATAGTCCGTCAAAATTGCTGAACTGACTAGGTTTTGTACTCAGAAACTCATTTACACGGAGCCAATAATAAGAAAGCTCTATTTCAAGAAAATCGCTGCTGTGATCCAACGCAAGGTTGGTAGCATGATGCGTATTGTAGGTGAAGTTAAAGTCTCCAATAATACCAATTTTCAATTGCTCCATACAAAGTAGAAATAAAAAACGTCAGCCGAAACTGACGTTTAATATAACATTTTTATCTTTTAAAATAACCAACAAACACCGCGTCTTGAATCGGTAGTGAAATCGTTATAAAATCATTTGGATCAGGAGTAGTGTCATCCGGCACATCCCTATATACGTTACAATCAAACGTGCAAGTAAACTTCACGTAATCTCCGCTTTCATCAGATTCCTGAACAACGTTTGTGAATTTTACAGTTCCGGGAATTGCCTCATCGGATGTCCAAACAGCCCCTGTTCCATCGCGGTAAACCAATTCAAATCCGTCATTACCACCAGCGGCATAATTCGGATCGTCCGGATCATCATTAGCTAAGAAAAAGTCTTTCCAAACCTGAAGTGAAGGATCTTGAGCTACAGCAGCATCAAAATATACACTTCCCAATTTGATCTTAATGGAAACCAATGATGATGATGATTTCATGTCTGCAGAATAAACAGCAGAAGAAGGTGTTGGAGAAGGCAAAATGATCTTTGTTTTCAAAGCGTCATTGTAATACCCGTTAACGTTCTGATGAAGTTCGACAGGCGTACCATTTATCGTACCCAAAAAGTCAGCTTCTAATTCAACATGAGGCGTTGGAGCGGGAATAATTTCGTGTTTAGGGCAACCTGTTAGTAAAAACGACCCTAAAGCAAGGAGCAGTATAGTTTTTTTCATCCTAAAAAATGTTTTCTCGAACAGATTTCTCTGAACTCGAGCTAAAAGTAAAACAAATTTCATTAATACTCAAAAAAACTATAAGCCAACATCAGGCTCTCATTTTCAATAGTTGTTGTGGCAAGGCATACATCGGAATAAATACTTCCTCGTCAAAACGTTGTGAACATTCAATAATATAAACAACCTCATCCTCTGATACTTGCAAAGGAATCATGTCATTCTCCAGATCCAGTTCAATTCCTCGGGCAGAAAGCTCGCACAACAACACGTTTAATCCTTTCTGATCAATGAAAAGTTCAGATTTGTAGGTACTGATTCCATCGAAAATGTTACATTTTAAAACTACTGATCCTGAATTCTCTTCAATAATAATTCGCTCTACCAGAACGCTTTCGAAAATTTGTCTTGAGAATGTTGTATTCATAACCTTGTTCTTTTGATGAGTCAAAGGTATCGGCAGATAATCGTAAGCTATTTACGTTCTGCTTTGATGCCGAAATTTTCTTACTTTCGGGGATGTAATTTCAGTTTACTAAAACAACTTTTATGAAGTACCATTCCATAGACTCAGCGCTTTTTATATCCAATAGAAAAAAATTCTCATCCCAAATGAAACCGGGTTGTGTGGCTATTTTCAATTCAAATGACATCTACCCGATCAGCGCCGACGCTACCATGCCGTTTCAGCAGCACCGTGATATTTTTTATCTGTCGGGAGTAGACCAGGAAGAAAGTGTTTTAGTGATCTTTCCTACGTGCTCAAATGAGCAACACAGAGAAATCCTCTTCCTGAAAGAAACAAATGAGCACATCGCCATTTGGGAAGGAGCGAAATTGAATAAAGCACAGGCATTCGAAACCAGCGGGATCAAAACCGTTTATTGGCTGCAACAAATGCCAACGATCATGAAAACACTTTTAGCTGAAGCCGAAGGTGTTTACCTGAATACAAACGAACACCTGCGCGCAGATACGAGCGTAGAAACACGTGAAGACCGCTTCATCAAACAATTCCGCCAGGATTATCCTGCTCACCAGGTGCACAAAAGTGCGCCCATCATGCACGCCATCCGTTCGGTTAAAGAAACCATAGAGCTGAACCTGATGCAAACAGCATGTAACATTACCGGAAAGGGAATAGACCGTTTACTGAACTTCATTAAACCGGGGGTTTGGGAGTACGAAATTGAGGCTGAACTGGCACATGAATTCCTACGCAACCGCTCACAGGGATTTGCGTACACCCCAATTGTTGCTTCAGGAAAAAATGCCTGTGTATTGCATTACATTGAGAACAACATGCAATGTAAGGACGGAGATGTAATCCTTTTGGATGTAGGGGCTGAATATGCCAATTACTCTTCCGATCTGACCAGATGTTTACCCGTTAACGGTAAATTCACACAACGTCAAAAGGATGTATACAATGCGGTTCTTCGTGTGAAGAATGCAGCGCAAAAAATGCTGGTTCCGGGAACAATGATGGCAGAATACCATAAAGAAGTAGGAAAAATCATGGAAAGCGAATTACTTGGTTTGAAACTGATCGATCATACCGATATAAAAAACCAGGATCCTAACTGGCCCGCGTATAAAAAGTATTTTATGCACGGAACCTCTCATTTCCTTGGATTGGATACGCATGACGTTGGATTATGGAACCAGCCTATCAAAGAAAATATGGTGTTTACCTGTGAACCGGGAATTTACATCCTCGAAGAAGGTCTTGGAATTCGTATCGAAGATGATCTGGTTGTTCAGGCAAGCGGTGAACCGTTCAACTTAATGGGACATATTCCTATCGAGGCTGATCATATCGAAGAAATAATGCAAACCGCAAAATAGTATGTTTCATTACGAAATTTCGGGACAGGGAACACCGGTTGTTTTTATTCATGGCTTTATGGAAAACGCCGGTATGTGGAATACCGTAGGCAGAATTCCCGGGGTTCAGCGTATTGCGGTTGACCTGTTCGGGCATGGAAAAACACCTTTTAGCGACGATGTTTCTTCCGAAGAAGGAATGAAATGGATGGCTTCAAAAGTGATTGAGATTATCGACCATTTGAAATTACCGTGTGTGCAATTGGTCGGACATTCGCTCGGTGGTTATGTTGCCCTGGAAATTTTTAGCGCCATTCCTGAACGAATCGAACATGTAACGCTTCTTCATTCTCATCCGTGGGAAGATAATGAAGACAAAAAAGCGGATCGTTTAAGGGTTGCGCATCTGGTTCAGACAAAGGCTTCCACTTTTATCCGTGAAGCCATTCCGAACTTATTCTTCAGGCCCATGGACCACGTTCAGGATGTTGACCGCTACCAGCAAATGGCTTTGGAAATGAACCCTAAAGCAATTGCCTGGTCTGCCCTTGCCATGCGCTCACGAAAAGATCATACAAGAACCATTTCCGGAAATGCGGACCGATTTACTTTGGTACACGGAAAATACGATCCGCTTATTCCCCTGGAAAAAGTTCGTGAGTTTACTTCGGAGAACGCTATTTCTCTCATTTTGCTTGAAAACTCAGCGCATATGGGAATGGTTGAAGAAACACAGAACTGCATGAACATTCTCGAAATGATCCTGGTCGAATAAACGTTACACAGCGTGTAGAACAAAACTTCGGAAAACGGATTTAAAAAAACTTAAAAGATTTTAACTGTAATTATTATCAATTGAACTATAAAAAATCAATGATAAACCGTTAGAATTGCAATTTTAAAGGTACGCTCTTCAAAACCGAATTTAGATATTGTATTAATTTGGTATAAAGAAATCGAAAACTCAATACTATGGAAACTACACGCCTACGCGCACTAATCGTTGATGACGAGGAATACGCAAGAAAAAATATGGTGATGATGATTGATGAGTTCTGTCCGGAGATAGAAGTTATCGGTGAAGCTTCGGGAAAAGAACAGGCGTTGTCATTAATTACCGCAACCAAACCGGATGTGGTTTTCCTGGATATTCGAATGCCGAGCGGAGCTGAAGGATTTGAACTTTTAGAAGAAGTTGAAGAGAAGAATTTCCTCGTCGTTTTCGTTACCGCCTTTAAGGATTATGCCATTCGCGCTTTCAACGCAAGTGCCGTTTATTATCTTTTAAAACCTATCGATATTGACGACCTGCGTGCTGCAACTGAGAAATTGGTTGACGCTAAAAGCATCTTCGAACACGATCCGGAAAACTACGTGACTTATTTCAGAAGCCTGAACAATCTTTCGGATCATTTATTGAGAAATAAGCCAAGTAACAGAATCGCGATCAGTCATACCAAAGGATTAAAGATTGTTGAAGACGATACCATTACGCATCTTGATGCCAGCGGGAACTGTACTACATTATATTTCGAAGACGGAACACGTTATCTGGATACCAGAACACTTAAGATCTATGAAAATATCCTGAACCCTGCAAAGTTCTTCCGTATTCATAAATCGCATATCATCAATTTGAGCAGATTAGTGGAATACACCAATGACGACGGTCATTATGCCGTTCTGAAAGGTGGATTGAGAGTTCCTGTTGCGAGAAACCGTGTTTCCGAATTCGTTAAACTCCTTAAAACCGGAAATTAATTCAGTGAATAAGGTATTCTGTTTTAGATTCTTACTTTCCTGGTTCTGTGTATTGGCAGTTACCGTTGGTCACGCTCAGAAATTCTCCTTCCTGGAGTTTTCGAATAACGTTGGACTTCCGCAATCGCAAGTACTGGCAATAACGCAGGACAAAGAAGGTTATTTATGGGTTGGAACACTTGGTGGTTTGGCCAAGTTCAACGGTAAAAAGTTTACCACTTTCCCATTGGAGCAAGGTCTTTTGAATAATCGTATATCTTGCCTTGCTGCAAACGGAAATGAAATTTGGGTCGGACACCAGGGCGGGGTTTCTGCCATCAGAGGGCAAAAGGCCATGGCATGGAAATTTCCCGATAAGGAACAAAACAATAATGTTACGGCCATCCTTCAATTCGAAAAAAAGACTTACGCAGCAGTTGAAGGCGGCGGAGTTTATTGTAAGGTAGATGGAAATTTTAAATCCATCAGGTTTCCGAATGAAGATGCTTCAGTTTGCAGGGCATTGCTTGTTTTTCATAATCGTCTGTTCGTTGGAACACGTGATGGTTTATATGAAATCACGGGTAAAAATCAGGTAAAAAAGATCAAAAACTTCGGTTCCTTTTCCATTTCCGGACTATCTGTTGCGAAGGGGAAATTGATGGTTACTACTTTCAATGATGGCTTTTTCCATGCGAATTCTAAACTGACAACGTTCACTAACCTGAATACTATAAAGGACCTGTACATTTCCAATTCGATTACGGACGATAACGGCAAACTTTGGTCGATAACCGATCTTGGATTGTTAAGCTGGAAATCAAAACACAGCTACAAGTATTTCTCCGATAAGAACGGAATGCCCACCTCGTCGCTAAACTGTGTTTTCCAGGACCGCGACGGACACATTTGGGTTGGAAGTGACGGAAAAGGCTTATTGCGCTTTTGCGGTGAACAATGGGCCTATTACAACAGTTCCCAGAATTTACCAAGCGACCTTATTCTAAGCTCAACGAAATTCCAGGGAAGTTATGTCTTCGGAACGTACGATCAGGGCGCTTTTAAAATGTCGGCCGGTGGTGAAATAACCCGACTGAATATTGCCGCAGCAACGGTTTGGTGCATGACCAATTATCTCGGTGAATTATACATCGGGACAGATATTGGCCTGTTCAGGCTTTCAGCTTCCGGAAAAACAGAAAAGATCAATGGCATTGACCATCCTATCCATACGCTTTACAAGAGTAAAAACGGATTAATGGTGGTGGGTGAAAATGAGATTGGCTGGATGAAACAGGGAACCTATTCCAAAACACCCTTTTCAGCAAAGATTTATAATAAGCTTGGCATTATTCGCACCTACATTGAACTCGAAGGCAAAAGTTACATAGGAACATCAAACGGATTGTTCAAAGTAGATTTGAATGAGCTGAAAATTGACGAACAAAAGAAATTCGGATCCGGGGTTTTCAACCTTTGCGTTGACAATGGCAACAGGCTTTGGATAGGTACGGAAAACGGGTTATTCTACTTTGACGGGATTGTTTACAAAAGCTGTAATATCGGCAAGCAAAGCGGAAGTAAGTTCATCAATTTCCTGACTTCAATTGACGAATCCATTATGGCCGGAACGAACAACGGAATCTTCATGATCTCTACCGATGAAAAGCCATATGTTATTGACCATTTCGGTTTGAACAGCGGCCTGATCAACCTGGAAACCAATATCAATTCGGCACATTACGATGGCAAATACCTTTGGTTCGGAACAGCAGAAGGTTTAGTGCGTTATGACTATAGCCTGAACACCTCCGCAAATTCCTACAACTTCAATCCAACCCTTGTTTCAACGGGCTTCAATGTCAACTTTGAACCTTACAATTTTAATTTCAGTTCGGTATTCGGCTCTCAAACTGCCCAGCTCAACTTAACGTACAACAAAAACAATGTTTCAATAGACCTGGACGCGCTATACCTTAGTGATCCGGAAAGTGTACTGATCCAATACTGGGTAGAAGGACTGGATGAAAAATGGAGCCCGCCAAGTTCAAACACAACAATTACATTGAACAACCTTCCTGACGGGGAATTCATTCTGCACATTCGCGGTGTAAATGATTTCGGCACCATTTCCGACAGTATTAATATTCCAATCTATATTCGTCCGCCATATTACAGAACCTGGTGGTTCTATGTAATAATCCTGATTGCAGTTGGGGCCGGGATAAGATATTACTTCCGCTGGCAAATCAAACGTGAACGCGACAAAAATTACCAGGAAAACCTGGAGAACAGAACGCGTTTGCTCGCCCTGGAACAACAATCACTGAATGCGAGTATGAATCGCCATTTCATCTTCAATTCATTGAATTCCATCCAGTATTTCATCAATACCCAGGACAAACATTCGGCGAATCGCTATTTGAGCAACTTTGCCAAGCTCATCCGGAAAAACCTGGACAGCGCTACCGAAAACGACAATATGGTGAGCTTACACCAGGAGTTGGAACGTTTGGAACTCTATCTTTCACTTGAATCAATGCGTTTCAAAGATCGTTTCACCTATGAGATAGATACAGACGATGTTGACACGGAACAGATTGAAGTTCCTTCAATGCTGCTTCAGCCTTTTGTTGAAAACAGCATTATTCACGGAATTCTTCCGAATGAGGCCATTAACGGTAAAATTGAGATTCGTCTTAAAGTAATCAGCCATCAGCTGGAGATTTGTATTGATGACAATGGAATAGGCATTGACGTGAGCATGAACAAAAAAGCCAGTTTTGCCGGTGATCACAAATCGAAAGGAATGGAAATCACCTCCAAACGTATCTCTCTCATTCGTACAATGCTGAAGAAAGATTATGACCTTATTGGTCCCTTCCAGATTGCCAATCCTGACAGTTCAATCAAGGGAACACGTGTTTTAATCAAAATTCCTTATGAAAATTTGGAAAATTAAAAGCGAATTTCATATATTTGTTTGATTAAGTCGCTAAGACAATTAAAAGTTATGAAAAAATTAGTACTCATTGTTGGTCTTGTTCTGGTTGCAGCTAGCTGTCAAAAAGAGCAAATCGTTCCCAGAACTACAGGGAGCGCTGGCAATAATGCTATCATGGCTTGTCCTACAAACGACAATCAGGATATTCCAGCTCCCGGAACACTGAGTTCAACAGGAACTGCAGCAGGTGACAACGGAGGAAATTTGGATGATGATGGTGACATTACTGATCCAATGAGAAAAAAAGATAAAAAAGGAAACTAAATCTCGATAAAAAAAAAACCTCGTCAATATTGACGAGGTTTTTTTTTATGCCTGATTATTTCATCTTAAAAATGCTGCCAGCCCTGAGCTTTTAGTTCCACAAGAGAGTTGTTGCTATCTACAAGGTAATTCCCTTCAGTTTCATCTGTAACATACCCAATGATTGTCATATGCGGGTTTCCCTTGATCTTATCAAAATCCGACTGCGATACAGTAAAGAGCAATTCGTAATCCTCTCCTCCGTTGAGTGCACACGTCACCGGATCCAGGTTAAAATCAATCGCAGTTGTTGAAGTCAATGAATCGATTGGAATTTTTGTGTTGTAAACACGTACTCCCACTTTCGATTGTCGTGAAATATGGAGTAATTCCGAAGCCAAACCATCTGAAACATCGATCATAGAAGTAGGCACTACCCCCAGTTCAATCAAATATTCCTGGACATCTTTTCTGGCTTCAGGCTTCAATTGGCGTTGAATAATATAATCTTTTCCTTCCAGGTCGGGCTGAATGTTCGGGTTAGCTTCAAAAACCGTTTTTTCACGTTCAAGCACCTGTAAACCAATGTATGCTCCACCTAAATCTCCGGTAACAACAATCAGGTCGTTCGCCTGGGCACCATTTCTGTATACTACTTTCGACTTGGCAACAACACCTATGGCCGTAACAGAGATCATCAATCCGGAATGTGAACTTGAAGTATCACCACCAACCAGGTCAACATTGTAGTTAGAACAAGCCAATTCAATTCCGGAATACAGCTCCTGCAATGCTTCCAGTGGAAAACGGTTAGAAACAGCTATGGAAACCGTGATCTGTTCAGCCTTTCCATTCATTGCTACAATGTCCGAAACATTTACTGCAACAGCCTTGTAGCCTAAATGCTTAAGAGGCATATACATCAGGTTGAAATGAATTCCTTCGATCAATATATCTGTGGACACCAAGGTGAAGGTTTCTTCATCCCTTTCAAGAACTGCGGCATCATCCCCGATCCCGTAAACACTCGATTCGTTACGGAGCTCGAAGGAAGACGTCAAGCTGTCAATTAATCCAAACTCTCCTAAACTGCCCAACTCTGTTCGTTCCTGATCTGCCATCGTTATTTTTTTTGACAAAGTTAACCAAGAATAAGTTGGCTTTTGACATTGAATTTGATTTTTAAACCTGAATTTCATTAACTTCGTTCAGTTGGATTCTCTTAACACTATAGAAATTGATGCACTGGTAAACAAGGTGAAATCGGGTGATGCAAACGCATTTTCTGAAGTTTACGACCGTTATTCAGGAGCTTTAAACGGTGTTATCATGCGTTTGATCGGAGATCAGGAAATTGCAAATGATGTTCTGCAGGACAGTTTTGTGAAGATCTGGAAGAACATAGAAAGCTATGACAAAACCAAAGGAAGTTTTTACACCTGGATGCTCAATATTGCCAGAAACACTTCTATTGATTACCTGAGAAAAACGAAAAAAGAATTAAAGAGTGAAATCCAGGATTGGGATGTTAGCGTAGGTACTCAAAATGCTGTAGTACAAAACACTAGTACAATAGGATTAACAAAGCTGGTAGAGAATTTAGTACCGGAACAACAGGTAATAATTGAATATCTCTATTTCAAAGGATATACTCAGCAAGAGATCTCTGATGAACTGGAACTTCCTTTAGGAACTGTGAAAACGCGTACCCGACTAGCGATGAGAGAATTAAGAAAATACTTTACAATTTTCGTGTTTTGGATATAAAAGAATACATAGAATCAGGAGCCATTGAAGCGGTAGTGCTTGGTTTCGCGAGTGAGCAGGAAATTGCTCAATTGCAGTCCTATGCTCTTAAATATCCGGAAATCAGCGCGGAATGGAAAGCAGTAACCGTTGCTTTCGAAAATGAAGCTACCAAACATGCTGTTCCTGCTCCTGCCGAAGTAAAACAACGGGTTATGGATAGTATTTCAACCGAAAAGAAGAAAGAAACTCCAATTGTTCCATTAACACCGCAAAAAACAAGCAATCCGTGGAAATGGCTTGCAGCTGCATCTGTAGTGCTTGCTGTTGGAGCAACTTCGCTTTGGTACATGAATTTCAGCAAACTCCAGGAAATGCAGTCACTCATGGCGCAAAAAGATGCTGAGATTGAAAAAATGGATCAAAAGGTTACGGCATTGAGCGTTGAACAGGAAAGGACTGCAGAAATGAAGAAGGTGCTTGCTCAGTTGGACACCAGAAACATTGAAATGAAGGGGACACCAATGGAACCAACGGCGAATATTCATATCATGTGGAACGAAACCAATAAAATGGCGATGATGAAAAGTGTTGCCGTTGAGGAAATTCCTTATGAAATGCAATTCCAGCTTTGGGCTATAGCCGATGGAAAACCTGTGAGTTTGGGCGTTTTTGATGGCTCAGAACTGGAAAACATGACAGATCCATTTGCCGTTGACGCTCAAAACATCTCTGCATTCGCCATCACTATCGAAAAACGTGGTGGAAGCCAAACTCCTACCATGGAGAAAATGGTGGTGATGGGAGCAGTAAATGCCTGATTAGCTCACGCAGATTTTGCGGATTTCACAGATCATACATAGCAGTTATCATTTTTCAAACCGTATTGGTATTCTCGCTTTTGCTACTTTTGTTTTATGTCTGAATTGAAAATCATTTCTCCGAAAACCTTAGAACCGGGTGATACAATTGCATTGATTTCTCCTGCAAAAGCCATAGAAGCAACGCTTGTTGAAAATGCCAGAGCATTCTTCGAATCAAAAGGATATCGTGTTTTGGTTGGTGAACACGCAGTTGGGCAATTCAACTATTTTTCAGGGACTGAAAGTGAACGATTAAGCGATCTGCAATGGGCTATTGACCACCCTGAAGTAAAAGCTATTATTTGTAATCGGGGCGGATACGGAGCAATTCATCTCATGCAGAAAGCCAATTTTGCCAACTTGCTGCGCGAACCGCGATGGATCGCCGGATTTTCAGACATTACCAATTTTCACTGTCTCTGCTATCAGCTTGGAATCGAAAGCATCCATTCCACTATGCCGTTGAATTTTAAGCAAAACACTGAGGAATCCTTAGAAACATTACTCTCGGCAATTGCGGGTTCAACAACTTCGTTCAGTTGGGAAACTTCGGAATTCAATTATGAGGGAAAAACTGAAAACGTTGTCTTAGGAGGAAACCTGGCCATACTTTACTCTTTACTAGGAACAAAATATTTCCCCAATTTGGAAAATGCCATTTTATTCATTGAAGACATAGGCGAACAAGCTTACCAACTCGACAGAATGCTACATGCCTTTCAATTGGCTGGGGTTTGGGATAAAATTTCGGGCTTGATAGTAGGCGGAATGACCGACATTTCTGAAACCGCTGTTCCAACAAAACTGAACTTCAAAGAAACGATCAACCATTTTCTGCAATACAGGAAAGTCCCAATTGCCTTTGATGCTCCGGTCGGACATCAGGATGACAACAGAGCCGTTATTGTAGGGCGAAAAGGAACTTTAATTGTTGGTAAAGAAAAAGTTAGCTTCTCGCAAGTTTTTTAACTTTGTCTTTGGTATCGTTTTTGAATACAGGCTGGAACATTTTACAATTATGAAGCTTACTCGTTTTTTCGGAATACTTTCTTTTGCAGCAATCGCTCTGAGTTTTACCTCTTGTGTAGATATTTTTGACGAAATCATTATGCACAATGACGGAAGCGGAACGTTTAAATACACTATCAATCTAAGCTCAAATAAAGTGAAAGTGAATTCTATCCTGGCGCTTGACAGTGTTAACGGAAAACGCGTTCCCAAACTCCCGGAGATCAAGGAAAAAATTGCCCTTTACAAACAAAAACTCGAAAACAAGGAAGGCATCAGTAATGTAAAAGTGGATGCTAATTATGAAGATTTTGTTTTCAAGTTCAGCTGCGACTTTGCTTCTGTAGACAAACTTCAGGATGCTATAAAAGAGATCATCAAAGAAGAAAGCAAGGACAAGAACAATCCTGCATTAGACGAAAAGTGGCTTTCATGGGACGGAAAACAGCTGATTCGTTCGGTTCCTGATATCCAGGCTCCCATACAAAAACTAAGTGGTGAAGACCAGGAAGGCTTGAAAGCCGGAAAGTACATTGCTGTGACCCGATTTGATTCTGAAGTGGTGAAAGTGGACAACGCACAGGCACAAATTTCTCCCAGCAAAACAGCGGTTATGATCAAATCTACTCCGTATGCGGTTTCCATGAATCCTTCGCTTTTGAAAAACACGATCAGCATCGGTAACTAGCTCCTTATATCTATAAACGGTTATTTTCCCCGCGAAGACGCAAATGACGACTTCGTCGTTTAGCTCACCTAACGGATTCGCAATTATGCGTGTTAGGTTTTTCGGGGAAAAATCAAATCTATTGACGTATCTGGAAAGGACGAGAAAAACCTTGCTAAAAAAACACAAGTTATCAACTAAATACCTGTTCATAGTTGTTTTCATCTACGCTATTCGAAAAATAGGTTTTACATTCGTATTATTAACTGTTTAGCTATGTTTAAACGCTATTTTCTGTTGTTGAGTGCAGCAGCGTATTCGTCAGTATTTGCCCAGCAAAACACAGAAGACATTATTCCCCGTGAAGCCGTAACCGTCTTTACCCTGAACAACATCCAAATTCTACAAAAGATATCTATGGATGAGTTGGTTTCGTACGAGTTCATGACTGAACTGCAATCGGAACTGTTCGATGGTTCCACAACGGGAAAAACACTTAAGGAATCGGGGATAGATTTCAACCAGAAGATGAACATCTTTTACGGAAAGAATGACGAATTCGAGATCTCAGGATTCACTTTCGGAATCAGCGACAAGAACAAATTGTTCACTGTTTTCGATGATTTCGATCAAATGGAAAGCATTGTTCAGGGAACGGAATATTACAACAACTATTTCAATCACTTAATGATTCGCGGAAACCTGGCCATCCTTATCCGTGTTGATTCTGACCAGGAATTTTTAACCGAAATGGCAGATTCTATCTGGACGGCACGAGGCTTTGAATTACCATGGGCAAATCCGTACACGGATTATTATGACGACGACGAGAATTACAGAGATTACGAAGGAGAAGACGATGTTGATCTGCATGAAAAGGAAGAATTTGAGGAAATAACCGACGAACCGATGACCGACGAAGGTTCCGAAGATGATATTTTCAAAAACTATTTCGAAATGCGGGACAGTCTTGAAAATGAATTGGCGGAGCAACATCTTTTCGATGTGATGTATGATCTTTTCGTTACCGGAAATAACTTAAAAGACAGCGATCCGCGTCTGGCCGAACAATTGACACACCAGTCTGATGCCGTTTTCTTTCTTGATAACAGCAGGAATCTCAAAGCGGCAAGCAGCCTGTGGTATTTCCAAACCATGTTCCCGGAACTGTATAACGACCTGAACGAATTATACAAGGGGAATGTAATGCTGGGAGATGTTTTCCTGAAGGACCAAACGGTGGAAATTGTTTTGAATGCTAACTACGGCGATGCGTTAGGAAAGATCTACAGTGAACTGAACAATTCGAAATTCGATAAGAACGTTTTGAAATACATTCCAAACGGGAATTCAGGTTTCTTCACTTACAACATTGACTTGAAAAAAGGGTATGAAACAGCTTACGACATTATCATTCCAATTTTAAGAGAAGAAAGAAATCCGCGCGTTTCTGCGAATGTACTTATGATGGAATTGATCAACGAGTTTGTGAATACGGATGAAGTTTTCAAGACCTACAAGGGAAGCATGTTCGGAACATTCAACGGTATCAAGCGTGTGAAAACTACGAAAATCGAGTTTTCTTACGACGAAGAAACATTCGAATACCAGGAACGCGAGGTGGAATCGGAAGAAGACATGCCGGTCTTTACGCTTGGTTTCTCAACAGCTCGGGGAGATATTCCTGAAAAAGTACTGAACCATTTGGCTCGACTTACTTCCCAGTTCCAAAACATGGGTGATTACTGGATCTACAAGGATGCTATCCTGAATTCGGTTCCTTTGTACATGATCAATAAAAATGGACTGTTCATCTTTACAAACGATGAAGATTTGGCGGTGAACCATTCAGATGGTTACGGAAAAGACGCCATTTCAGCAAAAACTGCGAAACATGCGAAAAAGAGCGGCTCTATCTATGGTTATTTGAACCTGGAAGCGCTGATCAATGAACTTCCGCGGGATATGTTTACCGATGAGCGCTTTGAACTAATTGAATCGCTGAGAGGCAAAACCGGGGAGATCATTGCTACTTCTTCTAAAACAACGACCGAAAAAACAACATACAACATTACGTACGAGTTTATCGGGAATGAAAATGCAGGCAAATATTTACTTGATCTGTTGAATACAGCATACATTATCACTAAGCAATAATGCGCGTTGAGAATTTAGGAAATAAGCTTTTTCTAATTACTCTGCTTTGTGCGGGGCTGGGATTGTTTTTGTACATCCGCCCTATGCTTTTTGCTAAGGATCCGCCGCCAAGATTACAGGACCGTTTACCGGAAGCTGAATTTGTTGGAAGGATACAGATCTTTGACCTGGCGCGAGAAGCCAATAGTTTGCTGTTCAAACAGAAGGTTCCTCTTCGTGAATACATGACCGCAGATTTCCTTTTGTCGCAGGCAAAGAACTACGGAATTGACGTCCAGGATCCGCTTTATTTCTTTGCGAATGGTGAAGATGAATACGGTGCTTTTATAACGCTGACAGACAGCTCCAAACTGAGTCCGGCGTTTCAGCGGATCAACCAATACCTGCAAGTGAAAGATACGTTTGTGCATAAGATCAAAGTAAAAAAACTGGAAAATCTTGGACTGTATGTATACTATGACAAACATTACGCTTTCATTTATAAAGGTCCGGCATTAAATCAACGGCTTGGCCACGCCATTTATGCCAAGTACGGTGAAACAAGCACTACCTGGGAACGTTTCAACCGCATCAACCGGTTCAAGAATGAAACTTTCGTCTTGTATTCTCAGCATGACGCATTCAAGAAGTATGGAATTGATTACGGAATGATGGCATTTACCTGCGATTCATCGAACATCAACCTGAAAACGTACTTTCATTCCAACTACGACCTGAAAATAAAGCAGAAGCCCAAAGGAGCAGCTTTCAAGATCAACGGAACACCGAAAACGGCAATTCACCTTCATTTGGATATCACGGAATTCCGCAAAGACAAGAAACATCCGCTGTACAAAATAATTTCCGATTATGCACGCAGAGTCAGTTTCCCTACGGATGATTTCCTTACTGCATGGGATGGCGATCTGAGCTATTTACAGGGCGGAATTCAGATGGTAGAAGAAGAATACATCGAAATGGGTATTGACGAGGAATTCAATGAGGTACAAGTGCGAAAAACAAAGCAAGTTCCCGTGAAAGGATTCAGCGCCATGATGTCGGTGAATGAATATGGCCAACAGCTGGTAAGTAAGCTTTTCGCCAAAGGTATTCTGAACAAGCAGGGAAATAAATACCGTTTTCTATTTTCACCGCCGGTACGGATCAATATTCAACCAACACAACTGAGCGCATATACATCCAACGGTTCACCGAAGATAGAAGATGAAACGGAATCGTATGTCCTGTTTACTTACAAAGGAACTCCGGTAAAAGTAATCCTGAACAAATTGACGAAACGGGATATTTTCTCCACGGTTCAGATTGATGCGGGAAGCTTGCTAAAAACGATTAAAAGGAAATAGGTTAACTCCGAAGTTCAAATCGCGGAACTAAATTCCCCGCGTGATTTTCCACCTCATCAAACCACATTCCAAGCGGGCGGGCATAAACACTTCCGAACAAAACGCTTTTGTAGATCACTAAAACCTCATTGGTTTCAGAATGGGTAGCCAGCGAAATAACTTCGTAAACTCCACCTTTGTAATGATTGTACTGCTTCCCTATTTCAGGATATCGAACGAAACCTTTTCCCATTGGATTTTAGTATTTCACGAAAACATTCTTAGGCTCGGTGAAGAAACGCAATGCTTCCCAACCACCTTCACGACCAACACCTGAGGCTTTTACACCACCAAACGGGGTTCTCAGGTCACGAACCAGCCATGAGTTCAACCAAATGATCCCGGCATGAACCTCATCTGCCATTCTATGTGCTTTTTGAAGATTGGATGTCCAGATCGTAGCGCTTAAACCATAGTTTGTACTGTTCGCCATCATCAGCACTTCCTCTTCCGTTTTGAAAGGGGTAAGCGTAACTACAGGACCAAAGATTTCTTCCTGGTTGGTTCTGCAATCGTAAGCCAATCCTTCAATTACAGTTGGTTCAATGTAAAACCCTTCGTTGTATGGTGCGTCAAGAATTACTCTGTTTCCGCCGGTAAGGATGGTTCCACCTTCTTCTTTTGCCAATTCAACGTATGAAAGTACTTTTTCCATATGCGGTTTGGAAACAACAGCCCCCATTTTTGCTTTTGGATCGGAAGGATGAGAAACGGTCAATTGTTTAACGCGTTCCACAAATGCAGTCTTGAATTTATCGTAGATACTTTCTTCAATGAAGATGCGTGATCCGCATAAACAAATTTGTCCCTGGTTCGCAAACGAAGAACGGATAGTTGTTTTGATCATTTCATCGAAATCACAATCTGCGAAAATGATGTTCGGGTTTTTTCCACCTAATTCCAATGACAATTTCTTGAACATAGGAGCAGCTGTTTGAGCAATGTACTCCCCCGTTTTTGTTCCGCCTGTAAATGAAATTGCCTTGATCTTCGGATGCTTCACAATAGCATCACCCGCATTTTGCCCGTTTCCGTGAACGATATTCAAAACACCTGCCGGCATTCCACTTTCTTTCACTACTTCGCTCAGCAAATAAGCGGTATAAGGAGTAATTTCAGAAGGCTTTGCAATAACACAGTTTCCGCTGGCAAGTGCCGGAGCAATTTTCCATGAAAACAGGTACAACGGCAAATTCCAAGGTGAAATACAACCAACAACTCCAATAGGTTTACGCGTTGTGTAGTTCACACCCTGACCCTCCATGTAATGCGACTCTGCTGCAAAATGTTCGATTGCCGTAGCAAAAAAGTGAAAGTTAGAAACCGCACGCGGAATGTCAACATGTCCGGCTAAACTAAGCGGTTTTCCATTGTCTCTTGATTCAGCCGCAACAAATTCATCCATTCTTGCTTCAATTCCGGAAGCAATATTCTGAAGGATTTTTCCACGTTCTTCACCGGTCATTTTCGACCAGATGGGAAACGCCTTTTCTGCTGCAATTACTGCTTTTTCCACATCCTCGGAAGTAGAATCAGGAATTTGCGCATATACTTTTCCGGTAGCAGGTTCAACATTGTCTAAATATTTTCCTTTTGCCGGATCGGAAAAATTTCCATCGATGAAGTTTTGTAAGCGGATCATACGTTTGTTTTGAAGTTCTTCCTTTCGGAAGGCAGGTACAAAGATAGTTCAAAGAGTTGAAACTGCTCAAATGCTTGCGCTGAATCAATCCTGGCTAATGAACTCTAAACCTGAAACCTGTTCTCAGATCAAAAATCCCGTCATCGGAATCATTCGAAAAATCAAAAAACACACCACCCTGAAGAAAAAAGCTGTCAAATCCAAAACCGACATTCTTATTCCAGAATGAAATACCCAGATGGTATTCATTAATCATTTGCTTTGAAGCATTTGTAAAAAACCCACTAAATGAAGTTCCGACATAGGTGGTGAACAAACGTTGGTTTTCTTGTACCAACACAGGATTCGAACTCATTCTGAATTCACTGAATAAGGAGGCCCCAAGGAAATGGTAGTCGGCCTGGAATGACCCGAAGGCCCTGTTTTTGGAACTATAACCCATAGTCGTCTGGAACATGAATTGACTGTACGGCGCTTGAAAATATACGCCATACAAACCCTCATCACGCGAAAAATGATGATAAGACACCTCTATTCCTGTCGAAAAATCGATAAGACTCCCGAAGTTAATCAGGCAACGGCCTCTCCTTACTGTATCTGCCGGATTCGGAGGAAAAACAGGCGCCGCTTCGGCACAAACACGTCGGTAAGAGTAAACCTGGAAATCAGCCGGATTAAACAAAGCCTTCGGAATTTCGGCATAATAAAATGGCGCTGCATTCCTGGTATTCTTAATGGTCCAGTAAAGTGGAATACTCGTTAAAGAATCGAGGTAATATCCGCGGCCAATTGAAATGTATTCTTTCGGAACGGCAATTTCTATTCTTGAGGGTAGAATCCGCTTCCTGATAAGCATATTCTGAAGTATATAACTGTCTGGCATTAACTGCGCCTTCAGGAACCAATCGTTCTGCGGATCTGTACCGCAAATAGTACAAGGTTCCCTGTTGCTCGTATCCGTTTCATGAAGAACAACAACACCGTATTTCTCGTAATCTTTTGCCTTTACATTCGCAACGTACCTCGGACGTTTCCACCACCAATACCCTGTTGTTTCCACTTCCCATTTCACCAGTTTCGGATATCGGTTCCGGGCAGTTAAGGAATAATACCGCTGCGACTGGTTCATCAAACTTGCTTCCATCTCCAGCTTCACATACTTGGTATTCCCTTTCATGAAATAAGTCAAATTCGATTTTGCCATTACATCCAAAGCGCTGATGTAGCAATTGGAATTGACAAAGTTTCCACTTGGTTTCTCTTCTTCTTCTGACGGTGGAACATAAGACTTTGTGAAATACAATATGAGTTCCACTCTTCGGTGGTTTTCCAGGTTCGGATTCTCGTTATCCGATTCCTCTCCTTTTGCTTGTGTAAACACAGGAACGGTATCACTTATACCTATGCGGTAAAGGTATTTTTTTACACTTCCCACCCTGCGTTCCGACAGTTTTTGGTTTTTCTTCGTTTGACCGGTAGAATCTGTATAACCATTCAGGCAAATGCTGTCAACATACTTTAGGTCGTGAGAGAAAATAAATCCGTTGATATCCATTTTAGAATTCGGATACAATTTATGTTCACCACTGGTATAGAAAATTCGGAGTGTGTCCTGTCCACTTGAAAAATGGGCATTAAAAAGACAGAAAAAGAAAACTCCCCAAAACGACAGATTTTTCCATTGTTTGGGGAGTAGTTTCATATTCATCGATTTTTTTAGTCTCTTTTGATGAGCTATACGGACAAAAAGATGAAAAGTTCCACTGTTTGGTTCAAAAAGTTTAACTGATCAAATGTTCAAATTGATCCTTTGAACCAATTAAACCGCTTGATCCCGAAAGCTTTCGGGACTTGAACCTTTTTTGAACGTGCTAATGCACAATCAACTTAAATCCTTTTCCGTGAATATTCAGGATCTCGATGCGTTCATCTTCTTTCAAAAGCTTTCGAAGTTTAGCGATGTAAACGTCCATTGAACGGCCATTGAAATAGTTATCATCGCCCCAAATAGCGCGTAAAGCCGCCTGACGGTCGAGCACATCGTTTCTATTCTTACACAACAAGTGCAGTAATTGTCCTTCTTTCGTTGTCAGTTTTTTGTCTTCCGATTGCAAATGAAGCACACGGGAAACCGGATCGTACTTGATGTTTCCGATCTCATGCATTTCATCATCTTCACTGATTTCGTCACCTGCAGAACGTCTGAAAATGGCATTCATACGTGCCAATAGTTCTTCCATAGCAAACGGTTTCGTCAAGTAATCATCTGCACCGGCTTCAAACCCTTCCAGTTTGTCTTCCTTCATGCTCTTGGCTGTAAGGAATAAAATCGGAACTTTAGGATCTACCAACCGCACTTCTTTTGCAAGAGTAATTCCATCCATTTCCGGCATCATTACATCGAATATGCAAAAATCAAAATGACCATCGTTAAACTTCTCATAGGCGTGTTTCCCGTTTCGAGCTAACTCAACCGAAAATCCTTTACTCTTTAGAAATTGCTGAAGCAATAACCCTAAGTTATCATCATCTTCGGCTAACAATATGGTTTTTTGTTTACTCATTATCCTAACGATTTATTGTAATACTAAATTCAGACCCTTCATTCACCTGACTCTTCACTGAAATGTTCCATCCGAACTGGTCTGCAATGGCTTTAACATAGCTCAATCCAAGCCCAAATCCTTTAACATTGTGAACATTCCCCGTCGGAACTCGGTACAATTTATCAAATATTTTTTGAATATATTCTCGTTTTATTCCAATTCCCTTATCCAGAACTGAAATTACGATCTGGCTCGAAGTAACTTTCATACGAACTGTAACGTGAATTTCTTCGCGGCTGTATTTGATCGCGTTATCGATAAGGTTAGAAATCATATTCGTTACATATAATCTGTCTGCAACAATGATCACATCTTCATTCGGAAGATCCAAAATGAGCTCGCCATCGGCCCCGGCAATTCGGAAAGAAGCCGTTTTTGCAATATCCCGGATCAGGGAAACCAATTCAATATTTTCGCTTCTTACTTTTAACTCACCACGCTCAATAACCGCACTTTGCAAAATGGCTTCAACCAAAGTTCCAAGACGCTTGTTCTCGTCGCTGATCATTTTTACGAACGGAGCGGTTACTTCCGTTTGTCCCTGCATCATATCCGGATCTGCCATAGCCTGACAAGCAAGCGAAATGGTAGAGATCGGTGTTTTGAACTCATGCGTCATGTTCGAAATGAAATCATTCTTTAACTCATCCAATTTCTTCTGTGTAACAATGGTCTTGAACATGAACGTAATACTGACTATGATCAGCACCATCAACACGAGTGAAATGATCAACGGGCTTCCCATTGCCTGTAAAATGAAGGATTGGGAATTCGGGAAATACAGGTGAAGCAATAATTTGTCTTCCAGGATCTTATCAGGGAACAGGGCAACTCCTTGCGCTTTAGTCGTATCAATATCCTTATCGTAGGTTTTGATGTCGTAATCGAACGTGATCGGTTTGTTGTTCTCTTCAGTAATCACGAATGAATAATCCGTTGGTAGATTATCGGCTTCCAATTCCGCCTTTATCAATGAGTCAAGCAAAAGAAGGTTAATCCTCTTGTTGGGTTCCACATAAGAATTGTCCCGGAACGTTTCCAGCATCTTATCATTAAGGTAAGTTGCTTTTTTTACAATCTTGTGCATTACGCGCTGGTCAAGATTGTACGCCTCACGAATAGAATCTTCTTCAAGCAAGGTGGTTGCTTTTCCGTCGAACATATCGCGGATCTTTCTAACATCCCTTGCTAAGATTTCCTGTTTCGTTGTAACACCGGAAATAGAATCATACGCATGGCCGGTCACCACCAAATAATTTTGGAGTTGGCCCTTCACGTATACCATTGTATCATGGATTGAAATCGATTCCTTGGCCTCAAAGAGATTTCTGAATTCTTCTTTCAGTACGTTACGGTACTTCCTGCGAAGGTCTTCGCTCATCATTGCAACGTACTTGTCTGCATCCTCGATTCTTTGATGCACTTGTACGATACGTTCCGTCGTAGTCTTTAATTTTGCCTTAAAATCATCTGATTTCCTGTCGTAAAGCTGAATGGTTTGATAGATTTGGATAAGCAATAACGCCAGCATGGCAATCCATACCGCAGTAATTACAAGATTTATCCGAATTTTCCCCATCTACAGCTAACGAATGTAAGTGAAACTACGAAATTCGAAGGATAGTTAACGTTTTTTTAGAGGAATTACTTTTTCTTGCTTCCACGTTTTTTCGGCTTGCCGTATTTATCCTGCATTGCCTTTTTATGGTTGTAGCGAACGTTGACTTTCTTGTTTTTATCCTTCTTTTCATGAAATGCCGGTCCGGCTTCACTTTTCTTAGGAAGCTTAACAAGAACATTCTTCATTTGAACAACAGGCTTTTCAATCTCCAGTAGCTCGTCAACGATCTCTACTTCCGAAGGAATTTCCATTTCCGTTAGTGAGATCTTCGTAGTTGCCTGAATTTGCAGCCAATTTTCCAGTTGATTTTCAGAAATGAAGGTAATTGCGTGTCCAACCTGACCTGCACGACCCGTTCTTCCGACCCTGTGTATAAAGTTGTCTGCAGAATCCGGTAAATCGAAGTTAATCACATGAGAGACTTCGCTTACATCAATACCTCTGGCAATCAGGTCGGTTGCAATCAACACCCTGAATTCACCTGCCTGGAATGAATTCACCGCATTAAAACGGAAATTCTGTGATTTATTGGAATGTATAACTCCCACCTGTTCGCCATGTATCGCTGTCAATTCGCTGAACAAACGATCAGCCCAGGCTCTAGATGAAACAAACACCAATATTTTATTAAAGTTCTCGTTTGAGCTCAACAAGGAGTTCAGGAGATTTACTTTTGTAAGGAAATTCGGAACCGTATAAAATTCCTGTTTGATCTTCTCTATCGGAGTTCCTGCTTTCGCTGCTTCAACCCGTATAGGATCATTAAAGTTTTTCTCAATGAATTTCGCTACCTCTTCTGAAAGTGTTGCGGAAAACAACTGAGCCTGGTATTTTTCAGGTAATAATTGCAATAAGCGATCAAGCTGATGCTGGAATCCTTCACTAAGGGTTTCATCCACCTCATCAATAACAACACGTTTGATGTTCTTCAACTGTAAACTGCCGTTTGCAGCCAAATCCACCAATCGTCCCGGTGTTCCTACCACAATGTCCAAACCCTGTAAAATTGCTGCGGCCTGTGTATTGATGTTAGCTCCACCATAAACCCCGGTTACCACAACGTTCATGTTCGTGATCAACTTCTCACATTCTTCAACTACCTGAGCTACCAATTCGCGCGTTGGTACAACGATCAAAATTTGAGGATGCGGTTCTTTTGAGAATTTCCACAAGCACAAATTCGGAATGAGGTAAGCAAGGGTTTTTCCGGTACCGGTTTGCGCCAAACCAAGCACATCTCTTCCCGACATAATTGGTGCAAACGCATTTAACTGAATTGGAGTTGGCTCGTTATAACCCAGTTCGTCCAATGCCTGAAGAACAGGCTTTTTTATGTTTAAATCGTGAAAAGACATGGTGCAAAATTAGATATTAAGACTTTAGGATACTAAGTTTTTAAGACTTCATTACTCAAAGGGTTTGAGTTCCACGTCCTGATACCCTAATGTCCGATCATCTTAAAGTCTGGTCATCGTCCAATATATCCCGGCATTCCGAACTCTATCCGGTCAAAGATCCAATCGTAGTTGTAAACCATATGGCTATGGATAAATTGCTTATTCGGCCAATCTGCGGGAAAGAACAAACGCCCACCACGATCCGGTGGCAAACAATCCAGCCCGTTCACGCAAACCTGTGGCGCAACTCCATCCTGGTAACACAACGCATCCGGAACTTCCTGGTCGAAATTGGAACCGTACTGCCAAACATGCTGAAACTTTGTCCAGTCGTACCCATCTATTCCTGCATTTTCAGGAGCTATGATGTAACAATTCCCAAGAACCACCTTATCCTGGATAGTTTCCAGGAACCCAAGCGTGTAGGCATACCCCATGCTATGACAAACAATGTCGATGGTGTCTTTTGTTTGGAGGCAATTCGGGCCAGTGCATTTTGCGTAAAGAAAGGCCAATCCGGCAATCCTTCCTTTTTCCTTGCGGTACGGGAAACCTTCTTTATTTATACGCTTTTCATTTCTTCGTAAAGCTTTACGTACTTTGTCCGGATCACTAGATAACATCCAGCGGATGTAAGTTCTGGTAAACCGCAACCTGCTTTTGTGGACCGAAGTGGAAACCGAAAAATTGGCATCCAAAAAGAAGGTCGCATCAGGCTTCAATCTTCCGATAAAACGATTATCCAATTTGTACCAATAGCCATACCTGTCTTTCATAGAAACCAGGTTGTCACTTTTGTCCTTGTCTTTCAGCGGACCGCGATAACCATTTACGAAAATCAGACAACGTTTTGCCTGGGTGACACAAGGTTTCGTGAACATTTCAGTAACATCTTCACCGGAATACGTTAGAACCGCCTGATGGGTAATTGTTCCTTTTGCGTCGTAAAAAGTATTGACAATATATTGCCCGAAAGCCGGCTCCTTAATCCCATCCGTGACCAATTCCACCGAATCGGAGGAATGAGAGTAAGTCAAACTTCCATTTGCCCAGATAGAAAAATAAAGCACCGGTTTACGCACGTTGAACCTCCATTCCCCATTCTTCAGTATGGCCTGCATACTTCCATACCGTTGAGCGGCATAACGTAAAAGCGGGTAATGCTTCTTGCGCGTTTCGCCTTCCTCTTTAATAGTAGTTACGGCATAATTATGATTTGATTCGGCAAAGTCGGTAACCAGGAGAACCATCTCCTCTTCATTCAGTTTCTTCTTCGGAACTTTTTTCTTCGGATCGTTGACCACATACACATTTTGAATACCCGGTTTACGAACGGTTCCTGGAACAATAATTCCGTTGGAGTCTTCTTCCCAAAAATAATAGGCCACCAATCCTCCCGTGTTCACAAAAGGCAGGCGTGTGCAGGTGTCTTTCAACTCCTGGGCAACCACCGGTGAGGCTAAAATGATGAATAAGAAGAAAATCACCTTCATAACACGAAAGTATTCATTTTCACAACGATTATTGAAGAATAGAAGTATATAACGAATGTAGGATTTGATTATTTTTGCGAAAAAACAAAACAATGGGTAGAGCTTTTGAATACCGCAGAGCAGCAAAGGAAAAACGTTGGGGCAAAATGTCGAAATTGTTCCCGAAACTTGGAAAAGCCATCACAATGGCAGCTAAAGAGGGCGGACAAGATCCGACAACCAATGCAAAACTTCGTACTGCAATTCAAAATGCGAAGGCGGAAAATATGCCGAAAGACAATATTGAAGCTGCTATCAAACGTGCTAACCAAAAAGACATCGCATCTTTCGCACAGGTAGATTATGAAGGGAAAGGTCCTCATGGCGTTTTGGTTTATGTAGAATGTGCTACAGACAATCCAACCCGTACGGTTGCGAATGTGAAATCTTACTTTAATAAAGCTGGTGGTGGAGTAGTTCCAAACGGTTCATTAGAGTTTATGTTCGACCGCAAATCGGTTTTCCAATTGGTGAAAACGGACGGAATGGATCCTGAAGAACTGGAATTGGAATTGATTGATGCTGGTTGCGAAGAAATCGAAGTGACGGACGAACATGTTTTTGTTTACGGAGATTATACTGCTTTCGGTACGATTGGTGCTGCATTGGAAGAAAAAGGAATCGAGATCCTTAAATCAAACCTTGAGCGTTTCCCAACAACTCCTGTAGAGTTTACGGAAGCACAATTGGTGGATATCGAAAAGATGCTGGATAAGTTCGACGACGATGACGACGTTCAGCAGATTTTTACGAATATGGGTTAATCAAAATATATTTTGAAAAAAAAGTAGGGGATGGTCGCAACCATCCCCTACTTTTTTGAATTCAATATTATCTGATTGATCAGTTCTTTTGAACTTTACGAATATCACCGTTCGAATACAATTCAATGATCAGTCCGTCGTAATTTTCATCAACTTCTTGTCCCATCAAATTCACTCTTTTAATTACGGCAGCAACACCTTTATTATTATCAGCTGCAATGATACCGCTGTACTGGTAATTTCCATCAAAGTCAGTTTGTTTCAATCTGTAATAATTCAACGTTTCCGTACGTCTGTCGTCAACATAACCGAATTTCTTTTGCGTATTGTTTGTACCATCACCGTCAATAGTCGCTACCAGATCCCACGTCATACCATCTGTACTTCTTTCAAGTGTGAAATAGTCATTGTTTGTTTGTGAAGCTACTTCCCAGATTAGCATGTTGGCGTTTTCGTAAACCTGAACATCGAAGCTGATAAGATCAATTGGAAGCGGCTGAATATTTGTTCCGGACAAGGTGTATTGACAATCGGAATTTGCGTTACCATCCATTGCCAGGTAAAAAACTTCCGTTCCGGTAAACGGTAATCCTCCGGTTTGAGTAATTGTTCCCGTAAATCCGGTAGCAGATATCGAGTTCCAGGTCAAAAGGTAAGTACCATTACCACCCGCCGGGGCAGTTGAAGAGCTATTCGGATCTGGTCCTGAAGTACATGGGTTACCATTACTAATACAACCCTCAGGAGTTAATCCGGCACATGTTCCTGAAAACAAACCGAATTGCCATGCACAAACAGGTCCACCACAATTAATTCCCGATCCGATAATTTGAATGGAAGTTGACCCGGCAACCGGTTGAAACTTTGTCCACAAAGTATTTTCCAGGGATCCTGCACAAAATGTCGATGCAGCCGGATCCGAAGTAGTCGCATCAGTTCCTGAACCGGTGTACGAACAGTTCCCACCATTATTAAAGGTCGCTCCGGTTGAACTTAATCCGGAAGCCCCTGAACATTCATTATTAGCAGCTTCAGCCTGATTCGCCTGATAACAAATACTAAAATTAGATGTTGTCTTGGTTACAATTTCAAGAATGTAGGTAGTTCCGGAAGTTAATGCCGGTGTAGAGGCAGCACTGAAAGATTCAAAGATCGGAACATTTGCCTGTGCCTCACTACATTCTCCAGCTATGTTTGTACATGAATTATTCCATAATAAAAATTGTACTTCTTCAGCGGCATTAAATGTCAATGTAAACTGAGGACAAGAACCGGCAACGAAAGGATAAAAGAATCCGACACCCGAATTAAAACCTCCTCCGCAATTCGCAGCAGGTACTGCTGTTGCAGCATTTTGATTGGTTAAACAACTTCCGTTAGTCATCGGAGATCCCGCGGCGGCGGCGGCACAGGTGGTAAATTGACCAAACGAATATGCATAGCACAGCATGGCCGGGATGATTACAAGTAGTTTTTTCATGAATGTAAATCTGTAAGTGTGTATAATCTGCTACAAAGATACGGTTATGTTAGCGGGTTGGATTTTTGCACTATTTCGCCAGAATTGGGAATCCAATTATAACACCTTAGGTATCGGATACATAAATCAAAAACTATGTGCTTTTTCACACTTTTACTAGCAAACGAGCATTGCAATTCTAACATTGGTTTCCAACTGATCGTTGAATTACCAACAACATGTTTTTATTTGTGTTAAATTCATGGAATCCGTTAAAATAACTATACTAAAACTATAGTAAACACCAATAAAATAACACTATATCGGTTTAGGTGGCTAGGAATCCAATAATTGATATTCCGAGTCGTCATTGGAAGAGCTAAATGTCCTCACCCAACATTTTCAACATTCGTAAGTGTGCTTCTTTTTTCCATGGTTTTAATCGGAGCAGATTTCTGATGTAATTTCCCTGAATGAATTTCATCGACATTCTTATTATCATACCCATTATCTATGCTTGCTACAAAGGATTCAAGCACGGATTTGTTATCGAACTGTTTACTCTCCTTGCCTTACTGGTAGGAATTTACGTTGGGATCCACTTTTCCGACACCGTTGCGGCATGGATGAAAAACAGCTTGGGCTGGGATTCGGAATACCTTCCTGTGATCGCTTTTACATTCACTTTCCTTGCAGTTGGAGCCATGATCTATTTCGGAGGAAAAATGATAGAGAAAATGATCAAGGTGGTACAACTTTCACCTCTTAACAAAGCTTTAGGAGTTTTGTTCGCCGGATTAAAAATGCTCTATATTTTAAGCGTAATTTTGGTATTGATCGAATCGTATGATGAACGAGGGAAATTCTTTCCAAAGGAAACCAAAGAAAAATCGTTGTTGTACGAACCGGTTTGTAAAGTATCGACAACTACAGTTCCTGCGCTCGGAAACAGTACCATTTTCATACAAAATGCGTTAAAGCCTGAAAGCGACAGTACGGGATTGTCCGTTGAAGATGTTCTGAGAGCCAAAGAAGTGGCCGACAGCCTGGGAATTGATGCTGATGATGCAAAAGAAATAAAACGAATACACGACGAATATGTGGCGAAGAAATAGTTTGATAATTGTGATGTCGATATGGAGTTTTATCGGACACTCACAATTGCTGAAAGACATCAAACTACCTGAGAGTAAAATGAACATTCGCAAAACCGGACCTTTTTTAGGGGTTGAACAGGGAAAATACTTTAACGCGAATTTTGGAATTGAACGCCAGTGGGCAGACATTAAACTCGTGAAACCGCACACGCATGCGCTAAACCTCCAATTCGATTACAACTTCACCCAGAAACAAATGGGAAGCCAATTGGGTTATTGGTTTAAGATCGGACGGTTGAACCTTACGTACGGAGCGCGTTTTTCGTGGCATACGGATTTTGAAGAACATCATTTGTTCAGCTTTTCCCCGAATGTAGGGTACAAGTTGCTCCAGGCTCATTTTCAGCTGGGTGTAAATCTGCAGGAAAGATCAGATTTTGTCGTAAACAACACCTTTTACGCATCGCTGCGATGGGTATTTATCAATGATTGGAAATTGGACAGAAATAAAAAACGGTAGGGGTGAATTGCAATTCACCCCTACGCGTTATTGATCCAATAAATCCGTGTTTTCCAATTTCGGTGTTTGATCAACTGGCTTTTTCAACATTCGGCTTAAGCGGAACATCAAAATAAGTGCAACAGCCATGGTACATGTTACAACAATCCCAAGTATAGGATAATTGTGGATTGTATCATCTTCACCTTTGTAAACGATCAATCCCGCACAGAATGCAGAAATTCCACCCGACAAATACTGTACAGCTGAATTCAAACTCATAAAAGCTCCCCTATCCTTTGGTTCCGGAACCGAAGTAAGTAAGGCTTGTGCAGGAACAATGCGGGAATTAATCCCAATAAACAACACCACATTCAGAACAATAATCAACCAAAGCGGAGATGGTCCGAGTTGCGTATAGATCAAAACGATGATAGCAGAAAGAACCGTCCCGAAAGTGAACATCACCATCTTCCCTACCTTATCGGCCAAAAAGCCTGAAGCCATTGTTGAGAAGAAGGTAAAAACACCTGTGATCATATAAAGCGGTGTGAGGTCTTCCGGCTTGATCTTCAGGTTATGCAACGCGAAATCACTCCCGAACGGCATGAGCATGAAACCACCTGTAGCGAGTAACGTTGTCGCTAAAAATCCTCGTAAATACCTTTTGTTTTTCAACGTATGCCAGAGATGAACAAATGCGTTATTATTGCTTTGCAAGGCCAGATGTCCATCTACAGGTTTCATCTTAACCACGATCAGGAGCAAAACCAGTACCGCGAATCCTACAATTGCATAGAAGGGAATATGCCAGTCATACTGAACAGTAAGCCACAAACCAAGCGGAATTCCCAAAATCTGACTTACCCCAAAACTCATTTGTACAAATCCCATGATACGTCCGCGTTTCGACTGTTCAAAAAGATCTGTGATGATCGCCATACTTATTGATCCCATAACTCCGCCGAAAATTCCGGTAACAATACGCGCAGCTAATAATCCGGCATAGGAGGTCGACATTGCACATAACAAGGTTCCAAGGATAAATCCTGAAAAGAAGAACAAAAGCATTTTCTTTCTATCGAACCGGTCTGCGAAGCCCGCGGTTACAATTGCCGAAATACAACAACTGAATGCATATGCGGAAACGACAACTCCAAACTGCTGTTCATTGATATGAAGATCTTTCATAACGAACGGTCCAAGCGGAGAAAGCACCATAAAATCCAATACTACCGAAAACTGGATAAGCGCAATGCAAACCGTCATTAAAATTTGATACCCTGAAAATTTTGAAACCTGCTCCATAAAAAAGAAATTACTCATCAATCTGTTGATTCGACCGCAAAGTTAGCGAGAAGTTCAGGAGGCAAAGGAAATTATCGGTCAAAAATCGGTTAACGGTAGGAGTGAATTGCAATTCGCCCTACTCGTTTATATATATCCGTTGCATCCGTTTTGAAAGCCCTGTCAATACTTCATACGGAATGGTGTTCATTTTCTTCGCGAGGGTCGGCATCGATTGATGTTCTCCAATGATTTCAACCGGATCTTCGTATTTTACGTCAAGCCCGGTAATATCAACCATAATCATATCCATGCAAACTCTTCCAACAACCTTGCATTCTTTTCCTGAAATGAAAACACTACCATTCCCATTGCTCAGGTTCCTATGAAAACCATCTGCATAACCAACAGGAACAATTGCAATTTTCATGTCTTGCTCAGCAATAAATGTCCGTCCGTAACCAACAGAATCACCTGCCGGAACTGTTTTTATTTGTGAAACCCTACTGTACCAGGAGATTGCCGGCTTCAACAATGATGCTAATTCCCGGTTTTCCGTATACCCGTACATTGAAATCCCTATTCTGACCATGTCGTGCGCCTTATGCATAAAACGAAGTGCTCCTTCGGAATTCAATACATGAGCAATAATAGGATCAACAGTGTTTTCTCTGAAGAAGTTTACAATTCCGGCGAACTGCTCCAACTGGAACTCTGTAAAATTGACAACTGCCGGATTATCTGCATCTGCCAGGTGAGAATAAATTCCCTGTATTTTAATCTCAGGCTGTGATTTGATCACCGAAAGCAATTCCTCCTTTTCCGATGGCTGGAACCCCAAACGGTGCATACCTGTATCAAACTTCAGGTGTACCGGAAATTGCTCAACTTCAAGTGAGATTAAGCCTGAAACAAAACGATCCAATTGCTCAAAAGAATAAATGGCCGGTTCCAGTTTATGATGAACGTAAAGATCTACGTTCTCTACATCAGGATTCATAATTACGATTGGCAACTGAACACCATTCTGACGGAGTTCTACTCCCTCATCAACAAAAGCAACACCAAGGTAATCGATCCCGTTTTGGTCCAAATATTTCGCAATGCGGACTGCACCTGTCCCATATGCGTCGGCTTTCACCATCGAAAGCAGCTTTACGGTTTTCGGTAAACGGGTTTTGTACACCTGGAGGTTGTGTTTCAAAGCGCTAAGGTTCACTTCAACATAAGTTAAATGTCGGCGAGCCTTTCCCTTAATCACTTCCTTCTCGAAATGCCGCTTACGATGTGCTTTCACCAGTACTACCGCATTCTCAATTTCATTCCATGGAATTTCCTCTTCAGGCTTCACCAGATAGAGTCTGTCGATCTTAAACTGAGAGACGATCTGGTTCAATTCACTTTCCAGACGTTCATTCTGCTCCGACAAACCAAGAATCACAATTCTCTTTTTGGAAGGATCATGGTTTTGCTGAAAATGAAGCGCCTCTGTTAATGCATCTTTATCGAGATTATATGTATCGTTAATGATCACATTCCCATTCATTCCTTCAAAGATCTCCATGCGAAGCGCCAGGGTTGGAAGTTGCTCAACGGTCTTTTCAAAATCAATTTCAGGAGCCAGGAAATGAAGAACCGTTTTCAGGATTCCCAACAGATCTGCATATCCGGAGGGAAAACGCGAAGAATGATACGACGGACATTTGATCCAGGAAGTATTGGAAACTGAAACGGAGTTGGCAACAAATACCTCATCACAATTCGTGAACAGCTTCAATTTCTCTGCTTTCAGTTCCTCCTGATTTTTGAAGTTCTCCAAATGAGCCGAACCTAACGCTGTCAGCACTCCGTAATCCGGACGAATGATCTGTTCCAAACGTTCCATTTCTCCCGTTTGAGAGATTCCTGCCTCAATAATTGCAAGCTGGGCATAATCCTCCAATTCGAGTAATGAAAGTGCAACTCCCAATTGAGAATTGAAACTTTTCGGACTTCGGATAATGTTTATTTTATGTTGAAGTGCATGAAACAACCACTCTTTAAAGGTCGTTTTTCCAACGCTTCCGGTGACGGCCAAAATCTTTCCTTTAAACTGATTCCTATGGAACAAAGCCAAGTTTTGCAATGCGAACAATGGATGTTCTACTTTCCAAATTGTTGCATCGTCCGGAAGCTTTCCGTCAAACGAATCCGGGACCACAAATGTGCGGATCCCTTTCTTGTAAGCGGTTGCAACGAAATCGTTACCCGAACGGAACGCTCCATCAAGCGCGAAGAAAAGTGCTCCTTCAGTCGACTGGATCTTTCTTGTATCGTAAACAACATGAGAAATAAGCTTGTTCTGCGGTCCGATTGCCGAGACACCGAAGCATGAGGAGCAAGTTTCTACGTTGTAATTGAGTTTCAAAATTGAAAATTGTTAATGAGCTCTTTTATTATAGCAAGATCTGCAAAGAGGTTCGTAAGCTTCCACAGCACCAACCAAAACCTGCTTATCTTCAGAAATTGTTCGGTGTGAGAATTGTGCTAAGTTACCACAAGAAACGCAAATTGCATGCACTTTTGTGATATATTCAGCCATACAAAGCAGGTGTGGCATTGGCCCGAAAGGTTTCCCCAAATAATCCATATCCAATCCGGCCACAATTACACGGACACCTTGTTTTGTCAACTCATTGCAAACATCCGTTAATCCCTCGTCGAAGAACTGTGCCTCATCAATAGCAACAATGAGTTCCTTTTTCCAATGTTTCATTATCTCGGAAGAACTTTTCACAGGAATAGCCTGAAACGAAGAACCTTTATGGCTCACAACACTTTCTTCAGAATAACGATTATCGATTGCAGGTTTAACCAGCAGGAGTTTTTGTTTGGCAAATTCCACACGCTTTAACCGGCGAATGAGTTCCTCGGTCTTCCCCGAGAACATGGATCCGCAAATAACCTCTAACCACCCGTGTGGCCTGCCTTCTGAAGGAAATTGTTCTAAAAACATGACTTATAAAACTTCGGCTTTAACGGTTTTCAACAATTGTGATTAAACAACTAATTGAAAACGACAAAAAATGCGTTTAACGATTGTGTAATTTTCCGTTGCAAAATAGAGATAAACGAGCGCCCGGAAAGTAAGAAGTTTACAAATTGGGCGATTTGTTGAAAAATAGGCAAGAAGTGGAACCGTTACAACAGATCACTTCATATTAAATAGAAAAGGATAGGATATGGAAATGCATGCCTTATTGGAAGAAATTGAAGGATTATTAGCGAAGATTAAGGCCGGGACTGCCAGTTTGGGCGAGTTGGAAGCTTTTGCAGCAGCAACGCAGCAATTGAACGAGCGCGCGATTATCTTGAAATATAAAGCTTATGAAGCGAAAGTATACGGTACTTCGGCTCCCTTCGACTCTGCTCAGCGTGAGTCGCTCGAAGACCGTAATTCTGCTTCAGTAGATGAACACAGTTCTGCATCCGGTGATTTGGAAACAAAGTCTGAGGAAACGGAAAAAACAGAAGAAAGCAGTGTTCCTTCTCACATTGGAAAAGCAATTCCGGAACCGATTATAGAACCGGATGATGCGGATGAAGAACTTTCATTCGATTTGTTCTCTATGGATAGCGAAGAAGTTGGCTTCGAGAACCTCAGCCAACACGAGAACCTCAGCCAACAAGAAAGCAGTAATCATCCAAAAGAAGATGAAATTGAAACTGTACAGGAAAGTGCTCCTGAGCCAGTAATTGAAGAACCGATTGCAGCACCGGTTATTGAAGAAAAAGAAAGTGAGATTGTTGATGAACCGGCAGCAATAGCTGCTCCTGAAATAACTGAAACACCGAAAATTGAACCAACTCCTGTTTCCCCGGCCCCGACAAATGAACACCCGGTTCTCAGAAGAGCAAGAACAAATGATGGTTCGTTACAATCGCGATTGCTTTCCGTTCGATTGGAAACTTTGAAAAACGCATTTGGCTTAAATGAGAGAATCCTCATTGTAAAAGAGCTTTTCGGCGGAGATAACGAATTGTACAATTCAACGATTGACACATTGGATAGCGCAGCTGATATCAACGCTGCACGCACGAAGATGAATGCACTCGCCAATCAGTACGGCTGGAGAGAAGACAGTGAATTGGCCATTGAATTTGTTCAGAAAGTAGAACGCAGGTATGCATAAACTGGTCTTTCTTGCTTTTTTGCTGCCGTTAATTTCAATTGCGCAGGTTGAATCGGCAAGAAAAACGGTTGAAAAACTCTGTTCACCGGAATTTCATGGTCGTGGATATGTAAACGGCGGCGATTCAATTGCTGCTGAGTTTATCGCTTCCGAATTCAAAGCCATTGGTTGCAAATTCTACAAGAAAAACCCTTTCCAGAAATTCCAGTTCCAGGTAAACACTTTCCCCAACCAGGTTTCGGCCCTACTCGGCGAAAAGGAACTGATTCCGGGAGTTGATTTTGTGGTTACGCCAAACTGTGGTTCTTTCAAGAATTATGACATGCAGTGCTTCATTGTGAAGACGAATACACTGATCAACAAAGATTCGCTCCAGGAATTTATCAGGAGAACAAAAAAACGTGGTGTAAGAAACTATTCCCTTGCCTATTATCCGGCAGCTGCAAAAGGAGATACGGCAAAATGGGTTCGCGCCCAAATCCAGGAACTTTCAGCGCAATTCCCCATAATAGAATTGTTCAACGACAAATTCACCTGGTCGGTTGAAGGCGAACAGTCAGCATTACCTACTGTTCAATTACAGGAATCTGCCTTGAACGGCGTGGACAAACATTTCAATCATTTCGTTTTAACACTGAACGTTGACGCTGTTCTGCGCATGCATACGGCACGAAACGTGATTGCATACATTCCTGCTAAAAAGAGAACGAAAAAGTGCTTTGTGTTCTCAGCACACTACGATCATTTGGGAAGAATGGGACAAAACACTTACTTCCCCGGTGGAAACGACAATGCCAGCGGAACAGCTATGTTGATCGAACTTGCGCGATACTTCAAAGAACATCCGGGCGATGTGAACATCGTTTTCATGGCTTTTGCCGGTGAAGAAGCAGGATTATACGGAAGCAAACACTACGTTGATCACCCATTATTTCCGCTAAAAAATATTCAGTTCCTCTTCAACCTGGATATTATGGGAAGTGGTGAAGACGGAGTGACGATAGTAAACGGTTCAGTTTTCCAGGAAAAGTTCGACCTGTTGAGTTCCATCAATTCTGTTCAGCAGTTGGTGAGTCAGGTGAAGATCCGCGGAAAGGCTGCTAATTCTGACCATTACTTTTTCTCCGAAGCAGGTGTTCCGGCATTCTTCATGTATACGATGGGTCCGAACAAGCATTACCACGATGTAGGCGACACCTACGAAAATCTAAGTTTCAGCGAATTCAACGATATCTTTCAGTTATTGGTGGATTTTGAAGAAACCCTTACAGCAAAAAAAGGTAAGAAGACAAAATAAGGTGTTGGAGAACAAACTTAATCCTTAGCATTTAGGCAAACGAATAGATTTTAAGCGATTAACTTTTCGGGTTTATCGATTTTATTTATGCTTTTGTCTTGCGGAAGACAAATTAACAGCTATATTTGTCTGCAACGATGTACACACTATTCACTGAGAAGACAACACGCGACTATTCACAATAACCCATCTTTTAAGAAGGTTATACTATTCGCATTTGACTCCCAATGGATTTGAGACATCCACTATTCAGTAACCATAAACAATACATAATTATGTCTACAGAACCATTCATTGGAGAAGTAAAACTTTTTGGATTTAATTTTGCGCCTAAAGGGTACGCAACCTGTCAGGGGCAAATCATTTCGATTGCTCAAAACACTGCACTTTTCTCTTTGTTAGGGACAACTTACGGTGGAAACGGACAAACCACATTTGCATTACCTGATCTACAGGGACGTACAGCAATTGGTCAGGGCCAGGGTCCGGGATTACCTTATCATTCCATGGGAGAGCTTGCCGGAACACCAACTACCACATTGCTTTCAGCAAATATGCCTGCTCACGTTCATACGGTGAACAATGTGAGAGTACAATTACAGGCGTCATCTGCTACCGCAACCGAGCAAGATCCCAACGGTTTATTCCCGGCAGTAAGTCAGACTTCTGTTTATGCCGATGCTGCAACGCCAAACGTTTTTACAGGTGGCGCAGTAGTTTCCGGAACTACGGATATTTCCGGAGGTGGACAGCCGTTCAGCATTATGAATCCTTACCTTGTAATGAACTATTCTATCGCTTTACAAGGCATCTTCCCTAGTCGCAACTAATTGTTTTACTAACCTTTTAAATAGATTAATATGTCTACAGAACCATTTATTGGGGAGGTAAAACTCTTTGGATTTTATTTTGCGCCGTTGGGATATATGACTTGTCAGGGACAGATCATTTCGATTGCTCAAAACACTGCACTTTTCTCTTTGTTAGGGACAACGTATGGTGGCGACGGTCAATCGACTTTTGGATTGCCGGATTTGCAAGGTCGAATGCCAATCGGTCAAGGTCAGGGCCCCGGATTACCAGTATACGATTTGGGAGAAGTTGCAGGTAGCACAAGTTTAACACTTACCTCGGCACAACTTCCGCAGCACGTTCACTCGGTAACCAATATGCATGTTCAGCAGAAAGCTTCCACTGCTACAGCAGGTGAGCAGGATCCAAACGGTCAATTCCAGGCTGTTTCACAGTCTTCTCTATATGCAGATACCCCATCGGCAAATGTTTTCACCAGTAAGGCCGTTGTTTCAGGAAGTACAGATCCGAGCGGAAGCAATATTCCTTTCAGTATTTTGAATCCTTTCCTTTGTATGAATTATTCCATCGCTATCGAAGGAATTTTTCCAAGCAGAAACTAATAACATACAGGAGTACGTTCGCGTACTCCTTTTTTTAAATACACATGCAAACAATTGGATTACTTTTACCCAGATCAACATATTATACAGGATTGAGTTTCGACCTGTTTGAAGGAGTACGTTCCTCGGTCAAACAACTCAACAGGGAAGATATCCGGATCGTAACTGAGAATATTGGCTTTGGTACTGATAAACAATTGTGTTACAAGGCAGCTGAGCAATTGATCATGCATGAAAATGCAACCGTTGTTCTTGCATACATCGGTCACCGTATGGCACAGGTATTACGTCCCTTATTCCAGGCAGCAAATCGCTTGCTGATAGTTCTGGACGCCGGCGCAAACGCCCCGCATGAATGGCCTGAAACACCAAATATTATTTATCATTCATTACACAACACTTTCGGATCATGGCTAACTGCAAAACGTGCATTTAACGATGGTTTTTTCCAAGGTGGAATGGTAACCGGTTACTACGACGGCGGCTATCTTCAAACCTGGGGTATTTCCAGTGGTTTTACAGAAGCTGGCGGAGACATTTACTTCAATCATGCAACGGGCTACAACAAGAATGATTTTTCCATGCTTCCGTTGAAAGAATACGCGCAAAAATTTCCGAACGGTGCCTTGCTGAGTATTTTCAGCGGAGATTACGTTCAGTGGTATTTCGAAGGATTAAATGAGGTATTCGGTGAAAATCATTTACCTGTTTACCTGCCTCCTTTTGGGTGTGAAGAAACGATGCTCAAAGATGCAAAACATCCTGGCGGATCAGTTAAAGGAATTGCGGCATGGTCTTCCGAACTCGATAATGCTGAAAACATTCTGTTTAAAGAATGTATGGAAACCAGCGGAAGAACTGCCAATTTATTCTCCCTTTTAGGATGGGAAGGTGCTATTTTAGGAGTTCAGGCAAGTGATTCAATGCTGGAACAGAAGAACAATGTAAAAGCTGTTTCTGATTCACTAACCGCATTTTCCTTTGAAGGTCCTCGCGGAAAAGTTTCTTTTCATTCCCCTACACGTCATACTTTGGCTCCAATGTATGAGGCCAGTATTCAACACAATGGTAACGGCGGTTGTTCAATTGTCATAGAAAAGAAAATTGAAGAAACCGTTGCGGATTTTGAAGCGTTTATTTCCTTACCGATGGAAAATTCCATTTCCGGCTGGTACAACAGTTATACCTGTATATGATGGAAAACATGCGCATATTGGTACTTTGTGGAGGTAAATTTGCTTTCCCTGCTTTGCAAACCCTGGGGATAGAACAATTCCTGTGTGGTGTTGGGATAGGGAAGGGAGATCCTCAACTGGTCTCATCGCTTGAAGATGAACTGGCGAAAAACAAGTTACCCTTTAAATCTTTTCCTGATAAAAAAAGTTTGTCTGAATTGCGCGCCTGGATAGACGAGGTTCAACCCGATTATATCTTCAGCATTTCATTTCCTTTTTTGATTCAGGAGGAAGTTCTTGCTTATGGCAAAGACCGGTTTATTAATTTTCATCCCGGGCCACTTCCCGGATATAGAGGACCCATGCCGTTGTTCGAAGTACTCCGCTATCAGGAACAAGAAACCGCTGTGAGTGTTCATTTTATGAACGAAGCGTTTGATGAAGGCGCACTTATTCTACAGGAAAAAGTAGCCATAACAACAAACGAAACCTACGGCGGGCTTGCGCTTAAACTTAGTGATAGAACGGCAATGGTTGCTCTTAACATGGCGCAAATGCTGCAATTTGGAAACAGTATTCCACGTACGGAACAAGAATCAGGTTTCGCCCGCTATTTCGAAAAGCCGGAACCTATGGACACGTTTATTCAATGGAAACGGATGCCGGCACACGAAATACTTGCGTTGATTAATGCCTGTAATCCCTGGAACCAGGGCGCAGATAGTGTTTTTATGGGAACCCAGGTGAAATTGATTGTTGCAGCCTTGTCGGAAGAAAACCATACAGAAGTTCCGGGAACGATTGTTAAAGCAACCGATCAGTTTATTTCTGTTGCCTGCTCAGACGGCAATTGCATCGATGTACATGTCATAGGTGGAGACCAGGGAATTATTACTGCCCGACAGTTTAACGCTATTCGTTCCACTGTTGGAAACAGATTTAATTAGTATGGAACGATCAATTTTAATACAGTTAGACTCCGGCCTGCTAAATGACGGAAGGCGAGTTCAAGATCGAAGATCATGTCGTTCACATACAAAATACAGTAATTCGTAAATATTAATTCACTCAGTCTGAAATTCATCCTTTCTTTGTGCTCGATTTGAAAGACTGAACACTATATCACAAAATGTACAATTAAACATGTATTATGAAAACAACTAAACACTTTTTGCTGATTCTTTTGCTCTTGTGTGGATTTTTCTCTTCCGCACAAACGCAGTTTTGGTCAGACAATTTTGAAGATGCCGGTTCCCCGTCAGCGGGTACCCGAACTACTTCAATCCCAGAATTTGCCTGTGTATCAGGTACAGCAAATTTCACACGAACTACCGGTTCGTCACCAGCGATAACGCCTGTTTATTCAGGATTTACAGCTAGTAAGTTCTTTGCTGCAGCTGATATTGACAGAGGACCTACATGTACGACCAATTCTATAAGTGCCGGGCAATCCATTACATGGACTGGAATTAACATCTCAGGTAAAAGCGGCATGTCTTTTACAGGTGCCTTCGGTGCCAACTCGGGTGCTGTTTTCCAGGGATTGTTCTTTGCGAACGCTGCAAACGGTTTTGTCATGGATTCCATGGCAATCGAATACAGAATTGATGGAGGAGCCTGGACAAAGATTGTCGGAATTTACCCAAAGGATGCAACAGCTGCCGGAGGGGCATTCGGATTGGATAACAACAACGATAGAATTGGAGATGGAACTTCCCTTTCAAATGCGCTGATGGATATCTCGGCAAATATTTCCGGAACAGGTACTACTCTTGATTTGCGTTTTGACATCTTTTTAAATAATGGCTCTCCGGGATCAATCGCAATTGACAATTTCCGCTTATTTGAAACTCCATCGTGTACAGCTCCTACTATCACAGCTAACCCACCTAACCGTGCGCGCTGTGCTGGTACCGGCACAACCTTCACTGCAGCAGCAACTGGTGCAACAGCTTACCAGTGGCAAGAGAATACAGGATCTGGTTTCACGAACATTACCAATGGCGGTATATACTCCGGTGCTACAACCACCACATTAACAATTTCGAGTGTATCAGCGGGAATGAGCGGTTATCAATACCGAATGGTTGCGATTAACGGTGTGGCTTCCTGCTTCACGAACTCGAACTCGGGTACGTTGACGGTTTCCGCTATCAACACTTCTTCGGCTACTCAAACCAATGTTGCCTGTAACGGTGGATCAAATGGAGCAGCAAGTGTAAGCCCCTCTGGAGGAATCTCACCTTATACTTATTCCTGGTCTCCTTCAGGTGGCACAGGATCAATTGCAACTGGACTTACTGCAGGATCATATACTGTTACCGTTACCGATAATATCGGCTGCCAGGCGACGAGAAACTACACCCTTACTCAACCACCTGTACTCAATGGATCAACTGTTGTTACAAATGTTGCCTGTAATGGTGGAACAAACGGAGCTATCAATCTTACTGCCTCAGGCGGAACTGCTGGTTATACTTATAATTGGGGCGGTGGTATCACAACCGAAGACAGAACAGGGCTTGCTGCAGGTACTTATGCAGTAATTATTACTGATGCCAACGGATGTACCCGCAATGTTACCGGGATTACTGTAACACAACCCTCGTCAGCAATAAGCGGAACAACGGTTGTAACGAACGTGGCATGTAACGGTGGAAATACGGGAGCGATTAATCTCACTCCTTCCGGTGGAACAGGTCCTTACACATTTAACTGGGTTGGTGGTGTAACTACCGAAGACAGAACATCATTAACAGCAGGAACATACTCTGTAACCATTACAGATGCAAACGGGTGTACGGGAACTGTTTCTCCAATTACTGTTACTCAACCGGCTGCTGCGGTTTCCGGAACAACAGTAGTTACA